>ERZ791810.1601-NODE-1601-length-14639-cov-4.945625_pt1 | contig 14639 bp, 8 predicted proteins | sample MGYA00510304_ERZ791810 | MGnify/ENA primary metagenome ERZ791810 (study PRJEB30046, sample SAMN00791967) | human gut metagenome | study: EMG produced TPA metagenomics assembly of the A metagenome-wide association study of gut microbiota in type 2... | reverse complement strand
AGAGCACCTGACTCTTAATCAGGGTGTCCAGGGTTCGAACCCCTGATCGCGCACTGACGATCACTGTTTTTACAGACATTGGAGCTGTGGGGACGGTGATTTTTTGTGCGCAGGAAAGCCTTGATTTACAAGGGTTTCACGTCTTTTTGATATGTTACGGCAAGTAATTGTAAGTGGTTCTCTTATCCGCATGTCCTGCTGCCTGTCTTACAGTGTTGATGTTGACTCCGTTTGATAACAAGTTAGACACAAATGTTTTACGAGCTTTGTGAGAGCTCTTCTGAATTATTCCCAACTTTTTACAATATTTCGTGTATAGTGTTGAGATACAACGTTCTGTCAGTGGTTTATCATTGATGGAAAAGATATAACCATTATCAGGATAGTGATGCTCTTTTTGATACTGTCTCGCGGTATCAATTAATTTCTGGGCTTCAGAAGTTAGTGGAACAAATCGATCGCCAGCAGCAGTTTTTGTATGCGATACAACTTCTGCGGTATCACGTCGAAGCATCCGTTGTGAATCAATCGTTACAGAACTAAATGGATTAGAAGAAATATAGCCCTTATCGACGGCATAATTCAAGCATTGCCGCATAATCACTGTAATGTTGTAGTAAGCGTTTTTAGTCAGGTTGTTATCCTGAATTAGCTTATGAGCCCAGCAATCTAAGGTTAATTTGTCTAATTTGATAAGCGGAATCTAGATGATATCAGTATCCTTGTAATGTGTATTCCAATCAGACTGGATTCGCGTAATATATGTTTCAGCAGTTGTATGGAGACGTTTGTATTCCAACCAATCTGGAAAGATATCATTTAATGTAAGCTAGATATTGGTACCGGAAACGGCGGTATCATCAGTCAGTTAAAGATGCAGAATGAAATGAAATTGACAGATGAAAGTTGGATCAGTTATCAGCAAGGAAAAGGTAATGAAGATACAATCGCACAATTTTTTTCAGATGATGAAAGCAGATTGGATCTGACAAAAGAGCAAAAAGAAATACTTGAGATTTGGGATGGCTTGGATGAGAAGGAAAGAGAAATTTTTATGACTTTTATCCGCAGCCTGAAGAAGTAATGGACAGTTCGACAAAGATGCGAGCTGTCTTTTTTATTTGAATCTATATAAAATATGCATTTTATACGCATGAAGAAATTGACAGAAAATTTCGGGGGGGGGGGGTATAATTACACTGTATACTTATGCCACTTTTGAAAACACAACATCAGATGCTGGTACAACCAAAGTAGACAACAAAAGACGAATTTGACGAGGTGCTGAATGGCTTATACGGTAAAACAATTATTAGAATCGAAACAATTTCCTGATATGAGATTAGTGACATGTAAAGAAAATCTGAATCAGGAAATTAAAGGTATACGAATTATCGAAATAGAAGATATGGAAAGATATCTGACTGGAGGAGAGCTTCTTCTTACAAATATGAAAGTGTATTTCGGAGAAACGGACAGAGAGTTTCGGAAACATTTGAATGAACTGGAGAAGAAACAGGTCAGTGGATTTATTATAAAGCAGCATCCGGACATGGTACAGAAAGTCAATTATTATGATATTTTATTAAAGTTTTGTTCGGAACGTAATATTCCAGTGATAGAAATTTCGGAAGATGAGTATTATTGGGGTATTATAAAATATGTTATTCTGCAGATCTATGATGAAAATATCGCACGGTTGATTTATTTCAAATTGACACACGACAATATTTCTAACATGTTATTGGATGGAGAGAATTTTGAAGATCCAACTAAAAATATTTTATTTCTATTGTCTTCTATGATTGGCAATCCGGTAGCGTTATATTATAGTAACTTAACTTGCTGTGCGTCCACAACGCAGGATCTGTCTGATTTTGTATTTGAGAAAAATGTTGAGAAATATAAACCGGATATTGTTACCAGATTTGAATACAAAAAACAGAGAAAAGAGCATACGCAATATATTACAAAAATACATGTGTTAGGTCGGGTAGAAGTTTATTTGGTAGTCACGGAAGTGAATATGCCATTAACAATACTGGACTATATGGCATTGGAAAATGCTGTTTTTACTTTACAGTATAGTTTTATGAAAACATATGCTCAAAATGAGATAGAAAAAAAATATCAACGAGATATTGAATATAGCTTGCTTAATGGTTTATTAACGGGCGATGAATTGAGTAAAGCTGCAAGAATGCTAAAATTGAAAGATACAGATCAATATTGTGTGGTAAGTTTTCATACGATTTCAAGCAATAGCGAAGATTATTATACAAAAGAAGAATTAGAAGAAATCGGAGTGATAGAAGGCGAGATTCAGAGATTACTTCCGGACGAACATATTTACCGGAATCTGAATCAGATTGTGTGTATTCATGAAATTAAGCCTGGGGAAACACAAGCAGGGTTCCGGGAAGAAATGGAAAAATTATATCAGACAGTACAGAAGCAGATTTTTCACAGAAATAAGACAACGGATTTTCAGATTGGCATTGGAAGTATTGTTAATGGATATGGAGATTTGAAAAAATCTTTTAAGGATTCAAAGAAAATCATAGACTATATGGATATGCTCAGATATCTCTATGGTGATAAGAATATATCGGTAGCCGATTTTTCTAAGCTCGGTTTTTTCCAGATTTTTGAAAAAATCCAAAATCGTGATGAACTGATGGAATATGTGCCAGAGTCACTTGTGAAATTATATTGGTATGATAAAGAACATGATGGAGAACTGATTGAAACGTTGCAGGCGTATCTGGACTGTGATAAGAGTGCGAATAAAGCAGCTGAAAAACTCTATGTAAATTATCGTACTCTTTCAGGGCGATTGAAAATAATAAGAGATATTTCTGGCATTGATTTCAAGAATTCTGCTGAGATGCTGGCTGTTAGAAATGGAATCGTTTTATTCAAAATGGCAGAAACACTGTAATTTAAAGAGAAACTATATCTCTACGGTATGGTTTCTTTTTTTGCGAAAAACCGATAACTACAAACTTTTTGTAGCAAAACGTGAAAATATCTTCCTATTCTCTGTATTATTTTTGCAAAAAACAAGTGCTATACTTTAACCAGTCCATAAAAGAATACCTTGATTATCTAAGTTGATATGAAGCAGGAATGAAACATGAAAAAGAAACAGGTTGAGAAAGAACAGAATAATGAGAAACAGCTTCCCAGACAGGAAACGACACTGGGAGAAGATATCTTTCAGCTGTTATTGAAGATTGTTCTTATCATTTTGGCGGTCATCCTTGTTTTTACATTTATGTACGGGATGGCGAGAATCAATGACGTATCTATGAAACCAGCAATAAAAGATGGTGATCTGGTCATGTATTATCGACTGGACAAGCGTTTTGTGTCCGGTGATATTGCAGTATTTAAGAAAGATGGCAGAACAACCACAGGCAGGGTCGTAGCAGTCGCAGGTGATACCGTAGATATAACAAAAGACGGTTTGATGATTAACGGCGCTACGCAGATTTCACAGGATATTTATTTTGACACCACACAGTTTCAAAATGGAGTTGACTTTCCAATCACTGTTGGCGAAGGTCAGATATTTGTACTGGGTGATAACAGACCGGAGGCGTCAGACAGCAGAATCTATGGCTGCATCAATATTAAAGACGTCAAAGGAAAAGCGATTGCGGTTATTCGGACCAGAGGACTCTAATCCCCTCCTCCGTTAATCAAATAAAAACAAATAATATTTTATCTACAAGGGAGGAATCATTATGAGCATGAACAAAATGTTCAAAAAAGTGCTCGCAGTTGTTGCTGCTGGTGCCATGACGATGGGAATGGCAATGCCAACATTTGCGGCAGATGGGGGCAAGACAACCGAGGCTTGGATTACTAAGACCTACAACACAGAGGTCGGAAAGGCTGAAACATTTAGCTTTACAGCAACACAGAAAACAGGTGATGGTTTAATAGGTACAACAGCTGACGTTAAAATACCAACAATTTCGTTTACAGCTGATCAAACAGGAACAACTTCTAAGAGAAGTCAGATTACATTTCCGACATATTCAGAAGCAGGAAAGTATGAGTATACTGTAAAAGAGACACAGACAGCAGATCCAATAGTAGCAAACAGTGATCATGAAAAAATGATCATGTCACAGGCTGAGTATACAATGGATGTATATGTTACAGATGGTGCAACTGGTACAGAAATTTCTAATATCGTTGTAAATAAAGTGAAAGATGATGCAGGTCAGACAGAAACTGGTAAAGTAGATATTGGAAATACCGATACTAATACTTTCATCTTTACTAACACTTATGTACAGGAAGCTGGTACAGGTACAAATCCTACAGATCCTGATCCGACATATAATGAGAATGGCTCTTTGAAGGTATCTAAAGCAGTTGTTAATGCAAATGGTACAACAACAACTCCTGACGATGAGTTCACTTTCACAGCAACATTTGCATTCCCGGCTGGAACAAATGCAAGCACACTTGGCGGAATCAAAGCTAATGGAGGTGATGTTACACTTGCTGAGGGCGGAACATACACATTCCATTTGAAAGCAAATAAAAACATGAAATTCACTGGTGTTCCAGTAGGAACAACAATTACTGTAAAAGAGTCTGCAGCTAAAAACTATAAAGGTAGTGCTGAAATCACTATCAATGGTACTAAGCTGACTTCTGTTGCTGCAACATCATACAACACAGAATTTACAGTAGTAAATAGTCAGAATAGTCAGAAATTAGGTCAGAAACAGAATACCGTTGATGTAACCAATACATACAACGATGTACCTGTAACTGGTATCATCATGAACACTCTTCCATACGTTCTGATGATTGCACTTTGCGGTGTAGCACTGATTGCTTTTGTAGGATTCAAACGCAGAAGATTACAGAAATAATAAAATATAGCAACCAGGAAAGGGGATGTGTGCGGCGTTGCTCCGCCGCATCCCTTTTTGCTAATTTTGCGAGCAAATTGGTCAGATGAACCAGTTTTGATAAATATAAAAGAAACAGAAATGGTGAAAGGAACTTGTACATATGCTTCGGATGAAGAAAGTGCTGAAAGGAATTATCAGAGGATTAGACCATATTGTAAATTTTATAGCATTATCACTGATTCTTGCAGCTATGTTTCTCTCCGGTTATATGCTGTGGGATTCCCATCAGGTATATCAGACTGCAGATGCAAAAAATTATGAAGCATATATTCCTACTGAAAAGAGTACGAAATCTTTTGAAGAATTACAGAAAATCAATCCGGATGTGATTGGATGGATACGAGTGAATGACACAAATATCAATTATCCATTGGTGCAGACGGACAATGATGATACTTATATGAATACAGATGCGGAAGGAAACTATTCCTTAAGCGGAGCAATCTTTTTACATTGTGCAAATAAGCCGGATTTTTCGGATTTTGATAATATTATATATGGCCACCATATGGAAAAACACATGATGTTTGGAGATATCGGTGAATTTACAAATGAACAGTATTTCAACGAACATCCATATGGAAATCTGTTCTTTGACGGAAAAGATCATGGAATCGAATTCTATGCATTGATGCAGGTAGATGCCTATAATGAAACGATTTTCAATGTGTGTCTGGACACACCAGAAGCGAAACAGGAGTATCTGCAGGAAATCGAGAACAATGTTTTATATAAAAGAGATATGAATATAACGGAAGATGATCATCTGGTTTTGCTGACCACCTGTACATCGGATATGACAAATGGAAGAAATATCCTGGTGGGACGCTTAACAGATCAGATATATCCGGAAAAAGAAAAAGCCAAAAACGTAGGTACAGGAATTGATGAACTGAAAAATGCAGTAGGAAAAGTGCCAGTTATTGTATGGTTTATCCTGATTGTCCTTGTACTGATTCTGATAGCAAGACAGATAGAAAAGAAAAGAAACAAGAAGAAAGAAGGAGAGGGAGAAGCATGAGAACAGCACGTTTAACAAAAATAGCTATGGTTATATTCCTGTCCATGATATTCTTTCTGGGTGTTCAAAAACCAGTACTGGCAGCTGGCAAAAACACAACAGTGAAAATACCAGTGGAACAGATATTTGAAGCGAACAATTCTGTAGATGCTGACAAAACAGGCTCTTATGTTTTAATAGCAGATCAGATACAAAATCCAATGCCGGAGGGAAGCAATGGAAGAACATTTACCTGGAATATGAGTGGCAATTCTTCTACAGAGCTGATTATGAATGTCGGACAGGCAGGAGAATATCATTACAAGCTGTACCAGGCAACAGAGAATAAAGAAAATTATACATATGATTCAAAAACCTATGATGTAACGATTGAAGGATCCTTTGATTCCAATAATGAACTGATGGCGGTAACCGTGGTCAAAAATGAAAATGGAGATAAAGTATCGAAGGTTTCATTCAAAAACTCGTATACCGGTCAAACTGGTAAAAATCAAAACCCGGTTCCATTTTCCCCAGGATCAAAGGATATTATTCATAATGGTTCTCCGGTAAAGACAGGTGATGATAGTCCGGTTGCAGGATATTTGTTCTTATTCTTTGGCTCAGTTGTCTGCCTTTGCGGATTACTCATGGAGAAGCAGAAGAACAGGAAGGAAGATGCGAAAAATGAGGCATAAGAATTGGAAAACATATTTGAATCTGCCTGTTTCAATCAATGAGTTTATGTACGGGACAAAGAAAAAAGAGAGAGGTGAGCACTTATGCAGCTTACTAATACAACGGATTATGCAATCAGGATTGTCTGTTATTTGGCAATAAAAAAGCGCAGGGTTACAACGGCAAAATTAGCTTCTGAATTAAAGATTCCGGAGAGCTATATTCCAAAAATCACAAAGCAGTTAAAAAAAGAGAAGATTATTTCAGCTTCTGAAGGTATCAGTGGAGGATATGCCCTTGCCAAAAATCCAGAAAAAATTTCTTTATTTGATGTCATATCATGTATGGAATCAACAATGGCAATCAGTCGCTGTCTTGAAAAGGATGGATTTTGCTCCAGAAACTATACGGATTGCTGTAAAGTACATCAAGTCTTATTGGACTTACAGAACACTTACAATAACCGATTAGAAAATGTGAAAATCTCTGATATTATCAGACCTGGGAAAGATGAATATTTTGGGCGATTTTATATCATTCTGAAAGTTAATTTAGCGGAAAACAGTTATGAATGTATCTATTCTCATAACAGGGGGATTTATGATGATGTAAAAACTGCAGGAACATATGATGATTTTCTGAAAGTATATTGTGAAAAATATGTATGTGAAAAGGATTGTGAAAAACTGCAGGAATTTTTGAAAAGCGATTCGTTGACAGAGCATTTGAAAAAGGGCTGTTCAGAAGAAGATATCGTTTATCAAAGAAGAAGCGAGAAAAACTCAGAGACTTATGTTTGGATGGAAGTAAAAAGATTTGTGGATGAAAATGAGAAAACTGCTGTTATTACATTCCATAATGCAAAAGTTATTCCTAACACAATTGTAAATATGGAACGGGAATTAAGACAAAAAGCACAGGATGAGACAAAACAGTATTGGGAAATGGTTTCGCTTCTGGCTGCAGTGTTGAATCACAATAATCTTATAGAAACAGAACATCAGGATGATCTCTGTTTTTATACAAAACAAGTGTATCTTCAACTACAGAAAAACTATCCGGAGTATGGGATTACAGAGGAAGAAATAGAAAATGTCTCTCATCTGTCTCCAATTCATGATATTGGAAAAATCCGTGTGCCGATAGAGATATTGAACAAAAACGGTAAATTAACAGCTGATGAGATGGGAATTGTAAAGCAGCATCCTCTTACAGGGGCAGAGATGACATTGCGGTTTCCACGAGGAGCTACGACAGAAAAACTTAATAAGTATAGCTATGAAATATGCAGATATCACCATGAAAGATATGATGGTTCTGGTTACCCGGATGGACTAAAAGGTGATGAAATACCACTTTGTGCTCAGGTAGTAGGCCTTGTGGATGCTTATGATGCATTGGTCAGTGTACGCCCCTATAAAAGAAAAATAAAGCATGAAGAAGCCATAAGAATGATTGCCAATGGTGAATGTGGTGTATTTTCAAAAAAACTATTGCAGTGCTTTATAGCAGCGGCAATGCAGAAGGAATGGATAAAAAAGGCAGATAGTTGAGAAAAGGAAAATATGTTTTTAGGAGGAATTTGTGTGAAGAGGAAAAAGAGATGGCTAAGATGGATAGCCTGGACACTTTTATTGGTTTTGTGCATGAATAGCGCAGGAACGACAGTTTTGGCAGTTTCAGTGGAAGAAGAGAATATTCCAAATATAAATAGTACTCAAGAGGGTGAAATGCGCACAGAAGATTTTATTCCGGAGGAAAGTACATCATTGTCGGAAGAGACGTCGAAAGAAGAAAATACTTCGCCATCAGAAGAGACTCCTGGAGAGAAAATCACCCCGCCATTAGAAGAGACTCCTGGAGAGAAAATCACCCCGCCATTAGAAGAGATTCCGGAGGAAGAAATTACTCCATCCCAGGGAGAGCTTTCAGAAGAAGAAAAAGCCTTCGAGGAGCAGGTTGCACAAGAGGAATCACCGAAACTTCAGGAGATTTCCGAAGGATTTGATATTGATTTCTATGTCATTATTGATGGAAACAAGGTAAAGCTTCAGCATAATGACATTACCGGCATTGCAACATGGAAAGACGGAAGAACTACCTATCATGGTGTTTCCATTGAGGACCTGCTCCGGATATATGAAGAATTTGGATTTGTGAAAAACAGCGAGAGTCAGAATCCGGATGCGATAAAAAAGTTTGTATCTGCATACCGGGGAAAAAGCAGGATAGAATACGGAAAAGTTTATACAGACACAGAATCCGGAAAGACATATGTTTCTTACAATTATGGACAGAATAAACAAGGGGAAGCGATAGATGTTTACTACCTTCCAAATGGAAAAGGCGTTGCATTAAATTTAATAGATTCTGTAAAAAAGGACAACTCGTTTTATTCCGTAGAGGTAAAGGGAGAAGGGCAGGATCGGATTCGTTATGCATTAACAGGAACTGTAGTGGAAGAAGCTGTGGCTGATTTTAATCCACAATTGTCGGACCAGACAGACCAGATCGAATGGACCTGTATGGGAACAGATGATAAGGTGATAGATGGTATACGGGAATCAGGGAACCAGACGAGGTTCACAATCGGAAAGATCACACAGTCTTATGTGATCCAGAGAGCGGATCAGACAGCCTTTGACATTCAGTTTTATATATATGCAGACAATGAGGTTCGAAAGCTGCCGGCTGATTCTCTGAAAAAGGTGTATAAATGGAACCGTCAGGGCAGATGCTATTTATCTGTCAGTGATCTTGCTGAGATTTATAGAGAGTTCGGCTTGAATGCAGAGGAAACACAGTCCGGAAATTATTTTCCATATACAGTCCGTGGTGAGAAGACATTAGCACAGGCGACAGTGGTAACTTATAAAGGACAGCAATATGTATCTTATAACCTGGACAAGCAGGAAGCAACTGTACCAACAGACGTTTATTATATGCCAAAAGGAGCATCTGATGGCGAAAAAATTCCGGATAATAATTCAGACCAGATGAAGCAGAATAAGAACAGTTTCTATTCGGTTACAGTGATCAATCCGGATGGAAATCGAACTGTGAGTTACTATAAGAAAGATTCTGCGGTCACAATTTCCGTTGATCCAGGAGATACGAAGGAAAGCGACTGGCTTTGTGCCAGTGAGGATGAAAATAAAACAATCCATCCGGTAAAACAGGGCGATAAACTAACCTTTTCTATTGGGAAGATAGAGCAACCATATACGGTTGCATGCAACACTTTTGCACCAGCAACCTTGAATATTAAATTCTATACTTTTGTAGATAATGAGAGATATAATGTTCTAAACGAAGAAATTCCTGTTATAAAAGATACTACAACAAAGCCGGGAACAGTTTATTATTATATTTCTAATGATGAGTTAAAAAAGCATTTTGAAAAATTTCATTACGATGGTTCTATTCAAAATGGAGCAAAAGAGCGTTTTTATTATTCCAAGAGAGATTACGATACAATCCATAATGCAGGGATATACACGAAAGAAGGTCATGAATGTATTTATATAGGAGAATCCGGAGAGCCGATGGATGTGTATTACCTGCCAGACGGACAGAATAGTCCCATAATGAGTGCAAAGACCTTACTAGAACACGACGATGATAGATATAATGGTTTTTACAGTGTGACAGTACAGGATGACGATGGACAGGTTTACAGCCAAACAGCTTTGCGTGATCTTCCAGCAATTGATTTTGTTGCAAGAAAGTCAACACTTACAAGAACAGTTAGTACAAGGCCGCGTGTAGAAGAACAAACGCAGAATATAAACTGGGAATGCAGAAAGGAAGATGGTACTCTTTCAGAAGTTACATGGAGTAAAAATGAAGCAGAGCATACCATGAGCTTTACTATTCAGCCAGATGATGCAGTACGTCCATATGTGATTGTTCCTGATAATACAGAAAAACCGGCAGCAATAAAAGAAGCAAATATCAGTTTTTATGTATTTATCGATGGACATTATAAGCTGATAAAGAACCTCAATGCTGAGCAGCATTACATAATCAAAGCAAACAGTGGCCGAGCCAGTCGTTATTATTTGCGAGCTAAACCAGATGATACGATTTCTAAAATTTACAGTGAGTTTGGTTTCACTCCGAGCAAGCTGGAGCCCGGCGCAGATCAGAAAGAGAAGATTCTGTTTGGTTATGCGACAGACAGCCGTGTGTTTGTACAGCACCCTTATAAGGACAACGATGGTACATGGTATATTCCTGTCCTGAAAAACGGGAAAGATGTATCTGTCTATTATTTCTCACAGCCAAACCCACTGAATCCAGACAGAATCGAAAATTATTTTGATCGTTTGACAGGACTTTCTTCTCAGGTTGGGCTGGCAGGAAGACATTTCAGTGTAGAGGGAAGTTTTCATCTGATTGAAGTGTTGGATCCACTGAACCTGACCAAAAGAGAGGCGATTAAGAGACAGTATGTAGGCCATGGGGAAGCATATACTGTGGAAGTACCAAAGAGGGCAAGTTTAGAAGGTGAGTATTATGGCAAGGAGATTGTCTGGAGTTGTACATCTAATGACAGGGACGAAAATGAGGTTCTTCCGGAACCGTCCGGAGATGATAAGGTAAAATTTGAAATTCCGAATGTTAACTCATCTTATGAGGTGATCGCAGACAAACCGCTGGAGTCTGGGGCAGTCAGGGTTATCTATAATACAACTCGTTATATGAAGAAACTTCCTAAGGAAGCTAAGTTGACCCCTCAGGTTGAGAATAAGACAAGACATACAGATGATTATGAGAATGAAATAGAAGCTGGAAAACATAACGTTAAGTCACCATATCCTCTGGTTTATGATCATGAAGATAATGACAGCAAAGAGTTGGAACAGTATGAATTCGATCATTGGGATTACAGAAACAAAGACGGAAAGTGGCAGGAATGCGGTGCAGGGGATTCTATTTCTGATCTTATAAATAATAATGCAAGACAGCCAATCACCCTCTATGCAGCGTGGCGTAAGGTGAGTAACCAAAATCGAAAACAGGTACAGTTTTATATCTGTAAGTCAGCGATGCCGGAAGATGGTTCGGTAGCATTACCAACCACGAATGTAGACGATTATACAAGTGCGGTTGCCGTGGCAAACTGTAATGTGAAGGCAAGTATATTGCATGATGTTCCAGTTCTTGGAAATAAGAATCCATCTACGTGGGAACAGTATGCGGATGGAAATAAGAGAGTGCAAGAACTTTTGCAGGGAACTAAACCAGACGAGGGATATATTGGAAATGGAGACTATATCTACAAGATAGATAGAATTCCTTCCGATGAAGAGGTATTCCAGACAATTCGTGAAAGCGGACGTATGATTCGTATCGGAGACAGGGAGATTCCGCCATCGAAATTAGATACCGAATTCTTCACCATTTATTGGTATTCTTTCAAAAGTGAAATGTCCGATGGATGGCATATTGACGGACGTATTGTAGCAAAAAATGGTTACCTGACAGTAAAGAAAGATTTTGTCGGAATGCCGGAAGCAATAGAGGAAGTCAAGAAAGATTATTATATCCAGGTAGATATGGATGAAAAGCTTTTAGATGGAAAACCTCAGCCACCTGCATTTCATGAGCATATGAAACTTGTGCTTCCTTCAGAAGATAGCCAGAAACCGGATGCAGAAGCTCCGCAAGCGGAGGATGCTCCAATAGAAGTTGTAGGTACATGGACAGATGATACACATACAAGCTGTACGTGGATCGTTAAGGCGGACTCATTCTGGAAATACACATTAAAAGAGTACAACTATAAGCCAAAAGATTCGAATGTGAAATTTTCAGGTTGGTACAATGTTCGCAATTCTCATGAACAAGGAGATAATGTAAATTCATGGGAAGCATATCCAGAAAGTGGAATTAAATTCACAGGACGTGGAATTGGACGCGGTGGTGAAACTCTTACTATTGAATTGGAGAATCGTTATCAGAAAGAGGGAATACTCACACTGAACAAATTTGATGAGTCTACCGGACAAGGAATGGAGAAGATCAATTTTGCTGTCAGTAAGAACGGTGTTGAGGAGGAAACGGTAACAACTGATAAATACGGAATCGCACAACTTCACATTCCGTTACAAGATGAAAACAAACAGAACAGAACAGCAACTGAGACGTATTTGTTGCGAGAGACAAACTTACCGACGGGATATGTAGACACAGGAGATATACAGATCACAGTTGAGATTGCCAATGGAGCATTCAAAATCACTGATGCAAAACTGGTGGATAGGGAGGCTAACGAAAATCAGGAGGCTGTTAAGGCACCAGTTGATGGTAAGATAGACGGAAAATCTGTTCTGCTTCAGCGAGGAGATACCAGCCTTAATATCCGAAATTTTGCTAAAACAGGCACTCTGCATATCAAAAAGACATGGGAAAATCCAAATGATGCACTGACGGAAAAACAGGTGAAAATCAGATTGTATCAGAATGGAATTTCTACAGGACAGGAATTCCTGCTGAATGAAGAGAACGGATGGGAACACACAGTCGACAATATTCCACTATTCCAGGACAGAAATCCGGTGGAATATAAGGTGGAAGAAATTGAGATAGGAAAGACACATTATTCTTTGGAATACGGGGATGGTTTCCTATATTATGAAGTTATTTATCCAGAGATTCAGTATTTCGATTCAAATGGACAACAAATATTCCCGAAGGATGAGAATGAGTTCAAGGATGTTTCCAAGATGGAACTGGAAGTGCAGAATCTGCATTTCAATCTTGCTGAACGAAGTTTCTTAAAGACGGATGATCTTCCAAGAAACCGACTTGCTGGTGCAGGTTTTCTGTTCTACAAAGTACCGTATGATGATGTTACGAAAAAATATGCGGATGATACAGGATATACAGTAGATTATGACAATACACAGAGTAAGGACGATATCGTTCTGAAAAAGGATGGAAAAACGTGTACGACGTATCGTTCCTTAGAAACAGATGAAAATGGAATGCTTCAATTACCGGAGGACTTTGAGAACGGACGATACTGGATGGTAGAATCTGTTACTCCAAACAAAAAGGACAAAGCAGATAAAACCAAAACACAGTATCAGGATAACTTTAATTTATATATGGTCGATGTAGAATCCGATATTTTATTCCTATATGAGAAATCACCGATGACAAATACCTGGAGAGCTGTTTCGGACAGACATATCGTCAATCATCCGCAAAAAGGCGGGGTGACGGTTGAGATTACAAAGGAAGTCACTGGTCCACTTGGAAACCGCAAGAAGCCATTTGATATGGAAATTCTCTATTGGGAAGATGGTCAAAAGCTGCGTAGCAAGACAATTAGAACTTCTTTGAAACATGGAGATAAAGTTACATTAAAAAATGTAGATATATCTTCGGATATCATAATAACAGAAACTGTTGATACATCAAAATACGCTGTTTCGATTTCTAAAAAAGAAGAGAATGATAAGTATTCAAATCCAGTGCAGGCAACATCGAATGGAAATACAGCTGTCATGAAACAGCGGATTGAGGCTGCACGAGGAGACGTGATTGAGTTAAAAATCACAAACGAAAACACACAATTAATACCGGAAACAGGGGTTCGTCTGAGAACAAGCAGGCATGTATGGTTACTATTTGCCATAAGTATTATCATGATTCTGTTTTTCAGAAGAAGACGGAAAATAAGATAAACACTGCTATGGAACAAAACTTGCAAAAATACATCAGACATTTTACATGTTTGTTGCATTGGAATAAAAAAATAAACCACTATAATAATGGTATGATCCCCGTCAAGAGGACAATAAAAAATAATAAATTTTTGTATCGTCAGCCATGCTATGGCTGGCGATATTTTAGTTTGCGCGCCATGGGCGCGCTCTAACGGGTGAAAGTCCCGAACACGCCTAGGCGACAAGGAAGTGTATAGCTGAACAGCAAGGGTGTCTATCGTAAGGTAGAATCTGAAGGAAGCTGTAAGCAAACTCTTGGTCCGACGGACAGAAATCACATAT
>ERZ791810.1544-NODE-1544-length-15180-cov-2.957157_pt1 | contig 15180 bp, 9 predicted proteins | sample MGYA00510304_ERZ791810 | MGnify/ENA primary metagenome ERZ791810 (study PRJEB30046, sample SAMN00791967) | human gut metagenome | study: EMG produced TPA metagenomics assembly of the A metagenome-wide association study of gut microbiota in type 2... | reverse complement strand
CATCACCCAGATAGAGACACTCAGTATTTGTCCCAGCATCCTAAAATCCACTCTCGTAAAACGGAACAGACCATATTTTTTATAATCTATCTTCTTCCAAGTATAAATCACGAAGAACAATACGGAAACAGCTTCCGAGATCGAGGAAGCGATAGCGGCACCCGCTATCCCCAAAGCGGGGAACCCGAACTTACCGAATATCAAGATATAGTTCAAGACCACGTTGGTAAGCACCATCACCACCGAATTGGCCGTCAAGATCTTCGTATTCGTCGTACTCACGTAAAACGCACGGAACATCACCGCTATAAAAGAGAAGAAGAACCCGTACACCCGCCAGTCCAGATAGCTCATCGTCGCCCGATACACCTCTTCTGAGCCGATCATCCGGTGGAGCAGATAGGGCGTAAGCAGATTAGAGGCCGTAAACAACACCGCCGCCAGCAGAAAAAGGAATAGCCCGCCTTGCGTGAAAACCTCGCCGATCCGCTTATACTCCCCCTCACCATTACGACGTGCCATCAGCACCTGAGCTCCTACACTGAAACCAAAGCCCAGCATATAAATCACGAGATAATAGACTCCTGCCAAGGCGGAGGCACCTAGCTCAACCTCGCCGACACGTCCCAGATAAGCGGTGTCCGTCAATCCGATCATATGCTCCATGAGCAAGCTGATTAATACCGGATACGTGATCTTTAGAATTTGTTTGTTCGTATATCGCATGATGAATCTTAAATAAAAGGGAGGCAAAGGTAGTAATAAGATGCCAGTCACACAATATTACCCCATGCGATCCGTTTCTTATCATATTACATTATTATACGAAGAGATATGGTTACAAAACTCATCATGGCCTGCATTTTGTCCGCTACGCTATTGAGCTGCAACGGGCAAAACACAAATACGATCAACTACGCTACCGTCGAACCCCTGCATATCAATCGTTTTGACAAGGATTTATTCCGGCTGATCGATACGGGAGATACCACCTTGCAACCCGAACTAATCAAACAATACCCGGAAATGCTGGATATCATCGGGAAAGGCATATTAAACCTGCAAACCATCGAGACTCCCGGCTTCTTCGAGAAAATGCGGAATTATTACTCGGAGCCTACCTTGAAAGGCTTGTATCGTGACGCTATCACCCAATATGATTCCGTGGAGGATATCGAGAAATCCTTGGGGTACGGATTCGCCTATCTAAAGGAGAATTTCCCCTCGATGCAGATCCCTGCTATCTATATGCATGTATCTGGTTTCAACCAGAACGTATTGGTAGGCGATAGCCTGCTTTCCCTTTCCATCGATAAGTATATGGGAAAGGACTATCCCTTGTATCAGGATTTCTTCTATGACTCCCAGAAATTGAAAATGCAACGTGGACTTGTAGTCCCGGATTATCTGGCGGGTTGGCTCATGTCCGAATATCCTTTCGCAGGAAAAGAGAACGTATTGCTGGACCGGATGATTTACGAGGGAAAAATCAAATACCTGCTCTCGCAAGCCTTAGGCGTTCCCGATGCCGCCGAGCTAATGGGATACACCGAACAGGCCTACAACTGGTGCAAGGACAACGAAGGAACAATCTGGAAAGCAATCATCGAGCGCAAGCATCTTTATACCCCGGATCAACTGACGACTTCCCAATATTTCGAGGATACCCCGACCATTTTCCCCGGGAACGACGCTCCCGGGAATATCGGGACTTGGATAGGCTGGCAGATCATCAACCAGTACATAAAGGAGACGGGATCTACCCCGGAGGCGTTGATGCAAAACAACGACGCCCAAGAAATCCTAACCGCCTCAAAGTACAAACCCCTATAAACAGGAAAACCGCCCTATTCTCACGAACAAGACGGATAACCTAATCTAACTTAATTCTAATACCATGAAAAACACTATATCTTAATAACAAGGCTTTTAAAAAAAGGTTCAATGGAATGAGATTTTAAACCTCTTATTTACCTTGGTTGTTGTAACAGGAAACGAAAACAAGGTGAGTCCGATGGATAATGATCTCTTAGATATAACAAAATTGAGGCGCTGGCGGATCTGGAAATTGAAACTTATTGACGCCAGACTTTATTTTGTAAGCATTTTCGTGGGATTGCTGACCGGGTTGGTAGCGGTACCTTATCACTATCTGCTCCAGCAGTTATTCAATAGCCGGAAACTTTTTTTCGACGGTCATTACCCTTGGTATTTCCATGTTTTGTTCTTCTTCACGCTATGGGGTATATTGCTTTGCGTGAATTGGATGGTCAAGAAGATGCCGCTGATTACCGGTGGGGGCATTCCCCAGACACGGGCGGTTATCAATGGCAGGATCACTTATAAGAACCCATTGACACAATTAATCGCCAAGTTCACGGGAGGGATATTAGCGATCAGCGCCGGCCTGTCCCTTGGTCGTGAGGGGCCGTGCGTACAGATCGGATCTTACGTGGGGAATATCATTTCCAAATGGGGACACGTATTGGCTGGAGAGCGCAAGCAACTTTTGGCCGCCGGCGCAGGTGCCGGATTGGCCGCCGCTTTCGCCGCTCCCCTCGCTTCCTCACTTTTGGTGATCGAGTCCATCGAACGGTTCGACGCTCCCAAGACCGCCATTACCACTTTGCTGGCAGGGGTCGTGGCGGGAGGCGTAGCGAGCTTGATTTTCCCCTTCAACCCCTACTCGCAGATTAGCGCTATTGCCCCGCAGGCTACTTTTATAGATCAACTGAAGTTGTTCTTATTTCTGGCCGTGGTTATTTCCGTCTTCGGGAAAATTTACTCGATGTTTACCCTTTGGTGCAAGGATTTCTTTACCAGACTGAAGCATCCTCCTTATATGAAGATGTTGTACCTGCTTATCATAGCGTATACGATCTCATTGACGGAGATCGACTTGACAGGAGGAGGCGAGCAATTCCTTATCATGCAAGCGATGCATGGATATCACCCCGTTTTATGGATAGCGGCGATGATGCTCATCCACTTGATATTCACGTCTCTCTCTTTCTCCTCCGGACTGCCGGGAGGGAATTTCATCCCTACACTAGTTACCGGGGGATTGTTCGGGCAGATCATCGCCTTATTATTGGTGAAGTATGGTTTCATTGAAACGGAGAGCATCAGCTATATCATGTTAATCAGCATGGTAGGTTTCTTGGTGGCGGTAGTCCGGACACCACTGACGGGTATCGTCTTGATTACGGAGATAACCGGGCATCTGGATGTATTCTACCCCTCTATCATTGTCGGCGGGCTTACGTATTACTTCACGGAAATGCTACAGATAAAACCTTTTAACGTGGTTCTCTACGACGAGATGATCTCGACTCCAGCCTTCCGTACCGAAGGGCGTTCCAGCCTGTTCGTAGAGATCATGACAGGTGCCTATTTCGACGGGAAGGAGGTAGATCACCTCACCCTCCCCCAACGTTGTATCATCAAGACTATTCACCGGGATCGCAAGGACTTGGCTCCCGCCGGACAGACTCTTATCCCCGGTGATCAAGTAGAGATCGAGATCGATTCGCAGGATATCGAGAAGCTGTATGAGCCGCTGATTAGCATGGCGAACATCTATTAATCGCAAACCTGCCAATCGCCTCGAAAAGAAATGCCACACCAAGAATCCCCCGGTGTGGCACATCAACAAAACGCTACATTATCAGAAGTTATATTGAGCGGAAACATTAAGTCGGTTGGCGTGGCGGGTCATATCGTTGAAATCGGTACGCCAGCCTCTCAAGTACTCGGCGCCGACTTGCAGATTAGCGTTCACGTTCCAGAAAATGTTGGCTACCAAGTATTGACCGTAGCGGTATTGATCCGACGGGGTAACCGGGTAATCATTCTCGCTGTATAAACGAGTCTGGCTATAGGTGCTGGAGACGAATACCTTCGGCGTGATATTATACTGCAAGCCAGCGTACCAACCCATCATCGGAAGCACTTGCATCTTACCTTTGGCCTCGGGGTCTGGAACCAGATCCACGTCCAGATTACTGATATCATTCAAGAACTGGCTGATACCCCGGCCGTAAGTAGCCTGACCGTAGAAGTTCAGCTTGCTCGTCACATTGAACGTAGAGGCGGCAAACACGCCCCATCCGGCCTTAGACTCGGCCCGTTGCGCCACCAAGTTCTCATACGTCATATTACGTACGATACCAGCTACACGGATATGGCTGCTCTTATTCCAAGCGTATTGGATATAGGCAGGGAAGTTCGGCATACGTTGGTTACTGATATTCACGCTTTGGTTCGTGATGCCATCCACCACAGGCATCTCGATACCTACACCCGCTTTCCATCCCTTACCGAAAGCACGCTCATAGCGTAACAGGGTGGCACGGCTGAAAACCTGTCCGGCAGGCCCCGCATAATCGATCGAGGGCGGAAGGGCGGCCAGATCCATGAAGGTACTATAATCGTAACCCATCGTGAAACCAAGGAAAGACACATAGGCGTTCTGGAGCTCGAAGACCTTGCTGCCTCCCCGGAAGTTACCCGCCGTATACACGACGAAATCCCCGAGGTGTTTGGTACGACCCACTAATTTCAAGAATATCGTACTGGTAGTAGCGTCCATCTGGAACTGGTTACGGACGTAGTTCTGCCCACCATTCGGGATCATGGACGGATAGAAATCGACATCATCCGAGATCCCGCCGAAATCATACTCCGCCGTAGCCTTCACGTAACCGCCGATACCCAAGGCGAAACGTCCCTTACGATCGGTCAATACGAAGCGGGGGGCTTTCGGGTCGTGGAAACGAGGGCTCTGCGTCTCATTCATTATCCTCACGATTTCATCACCTGCCTTGTCTTGGCTGACAAGGACTATCGAATTTGGCGCGTCATCCTCGATGACCACCTTTTGAGCCTTAGCGGGAGCCGATAAGAATCCCATACCTAGCAGTAATACTGCTCCTTGTACAAATAGTCTCATAAATGTGTTTTGTTTAGATTAATTACCTACCTTGAACAAGGCTATAAAGAAAAGGTTCTGATTTTAACAACCCTACGAGCACTTTTTCCACCCTATTGCCCGTTCAAAAAATATTCATATATTTGCGGAATATATTACTTGGGATGAGAAGATTTTTATTGTTCATACTCGCTGTTCTTTACCTCGGGGTTTCCTCCGGGTTTGCGCTGAATTACCATTATTGTATGGGTAAGTTGGCGGAGGTGAGTTTGCAGTATCTTGACACTTGCCCCAGTTGCGGTGAGGCGGGCACGTCCCATAAGTGCTGCTCTACCGAGACGGAATATGTTAAGTTATCCGTCGATCAGGATGTGGCGAATACGCTCGTGCAATTGTCCGCTCCTGTCGCTGTAGTTTTGTTGTTCGATCTACTCGACTCCTATAAGATCGCCGGGCGAGACGAGACAACACGTTCCAATCCCTTTATTAATCCACCCAAGGAGAATAGCGCTATCCCGTTATTCGTCCATCATTGTACTTTTTTGATTTAGCGTATAGGCTTCCTTTTTAAAAGGCGATTTACGTCTGTTTACGCACGAGTACCGGCGTAATCTATTGCGAGTACTGGAGTAATCCACCGCAAGTACTGGAGTAATCCATTGCAAATACTGGAGTAATCCCTTGCGAGTACTGGCGTAAAGCATCACGAGTACTCATGTGATCGCTTGTCTTCAAAGACGAACAAATAAGCGTTCTCATATGTTTTCAAATCATAAAAGCTCATTCAAATGTTAAATAGAATCATTCGTTACTTCCTTGAGAACAGGGTGGTAACCTTACTTTTACTAGTGCTGATTATCGTATGGGGCATCTCCACGTCCCCCTTCAATTGGCACGGGGGGATCATTCCCCGGAATCCGATTCCGGTAGACGCCATCCCCGATATCGGCGATAACCAGCAGATCGTGGCCACGGAATGGATGGGCCGCTCGCCGAAGGATATACAGGACCAGATCACTTATCCGCTGACCACCTCTCTTTTAGGTATCCCGGGAGTGAAGACGATCCGTAGTTCCTCCATGTTCGGGATGTCCTTCATATACATTATCTTCGATGACGATATAGAGTTCTACTGGAGCCGTTCCCGTATATTGGAGAAGCTGAACTCCCTGCCTCCGGGAACCTTGCCGGAAGGCGTACAGCCTACCTTGGGACCGGACGCTACCGCCCTCGGGCAGATCTATTGGTATACGCTGGAAGGACGGGACCCCAAGACCGGTAAACCTACCGGAGGCTGGAACGCCGAGGAGTTGCGTACGATACAGGATTTCTACGTCAAGTACACCTTATCCTCCGCCGAGGTATCCGAGGTTGCCTCGGCGGGCGGCTTCGTGAAGGAGGACCAGATCGAGTTGAACCCAGATGCCATGTACGCCTTCAACGTCTCCGTGATGGATATCATGAGCGCCATCAAGAAGAGCAACCTCGATATCGGCGCCGAGACGATGGAGATCAACAAGGTGGAGTACCTGATCCGAGGCTTGGGGTATATCAAGAATGTAAAAGATATAGAGAATGCCGTCGTCACCGTTCGGGAAGGCGTGCCGGTTCGCATATCGGACGTGGCGTTCGTGAATATCGGCCCCGGAACCCGACGGGGAGGGCTGGACAAGGAGGGTGTGGAGGCCGTGGGCGGAGTGGTAGTAGCCCGCTATGGCTCCAACCCCTTGGAGGTTATCAATAACGTAAAGGCGAAGATCAAGGAGATGGAGCCGGGATTGCCCCAAAAGGTACTGGCGGACGGGACGGTCTCCAAGGTAACCGTCGTGCCGTTCTACGACCGTACGGGGCTTATCAAGGAGACGATCGGGACGTTGGAGACCGCCCTTTCCCACGAAATATTGATCTGCGTGATCGTTATCATCGTGCTGGTGCTCAATCTGAGGGCCTCTATCGTTATCGCCAGCATGCTACCGATAGCGGTGCTCGCCACGTTCATCATCATGCGTTATACGGGGGTAGCGGCTAATATCGTGGCTTTATCGGGTATAGCGATCGCCATTGGCGTGATGGTGGATGTAGGGGTCGTCTTCGTGGAAAGTATCATCCGTTTCCGGGAGATGCCCGAGAACAGGCATATACAGGGGGGAAAGGCGTTTGTCAACCTTATTTATAAGGCGGTAAGCGAGGTGTCCGGGGCAATCAGCACAGCGATGATCACGACGATCGTCAGCTTCCTCCCCGTCTTCACCATGGAGGCGCAGGAAGGGAAGATGTTCTCGCCTTTGGCCTATACCAAGACATATGCTTTGGCTTCCGCCTTCGTGCTGGGATTAATCTTGCTTCCTTCCCTATCGTATTGGTTGTTCTCGATAAAGATCCATTCAAGGCTGATACGGAAAATACTGAATTACCTGTTGATCGTGGCCGGAATCGCCTTACTTATTATTTATGGAAGTATTCCGGCTATCGGGCTAACGGCAGTCGGGGTGAATAATCTATTGTCCGGTTATTGGAAGAAGCCTCAAATGAGCACTTATATCAATATCGGTATCACCCTCTTTGTCACGATCTATTACCTATCCGAGGAATGGTTGCCGATGGGGCCGCAAAAAGGGATGCTCCCCAATATATTGTTCGTGGCGGGTTGCGTAGCCATCATCCTAAGCATCCTGTGGCTGCTCGTTATTTATTATGAGAGGATATTGCGCTGGTGCTTGGATAACCGCTGGAAATTCATGTTGATTCCGGGAGCTACCATCGTATTCGGTTTCTGGATATGGAGAGGCATCGGACAGGAGTTTATGCCTAGCCTGAACGAAGGTTCTTTCCTACTGATGCCGACTAGCATGCCGCATTCCGGTATCGAGCAAAACCTTGATTATATAGAGGCGCTCGACAAACGGCTGGCCTCTATCCCCGAGGTGGAGACCGCCATCGGTAAATGGGGCCGTGTAAACTCCGCCCTCGATCCAGCACCGGTACAGATGTTCGAGAATACAATCAACTACCGTCCGGAATATATCCTGAATGAGGACGGGAAAAGGGAACGTTTCAAGGTAAACCGGCAAGGGGAGTATCTCCTAAAAGATGGAGGCGTATATAACCCCAAAGACGGTTTCCGGCTGATTCCCTCAGACAGCCTGATCCCAGACGCTAAAGGCGATTACTTCCGCCAATGGCGACCGGAGATCAAGAACACGAACGATATCTGGCAACAGATCGTGAACGTCACCCATCTTCCGGGATTGACTTCCGCCCCGAAGCTGCAGCCTATCGAGGCCCGTCTCGTCATGTTATCCACCGGTATGCGTGCCCCGATGGGTATCAAGGTGTATGGCCCGGATCTGGAGACGATCGAGAAAGCCGGAAAGGCGATCGAGAAGGCATTGAAAGAGGTACCCTCCGTTATCCCCTCTTCCGTATTTTACGACCGTGCGGTAGGCGCCCCTTATCTGGAGATCGAACTGAACCGTGAGAATATGGCCCGTTACGGCGTAAACGTGGAGGACTTGCAAGAGATATTAAGTGCCGCTGTCGGTGGCATGGTACTGACCCGCACCGTGGAAGGCAGGGAACGTTTCCCGGTGCGCCTACGCTACGCTCGTGAGCTTCGAGATAATCCGGAGGCGCTAGGTATGATCCTCGTACCGACCGCCACTGGGGCGCAAGTCCCGCTTAAAGAGCTAGCCGATATCAACTATACCCGTGGAGCGCAGATGATCCAAAGCGAGAACACTTTCTTGGTAGGCTACGTCATCTTCGACAAACTGGCGGGGAAGGCGGAAGTGGATGTCGTGAAAGAGGCTTCCCGCATCCTTGAGCAACAGATAAAGGAGGGCGAGTTGAACCTTGATCCCGGCGTATCCTATAAGTTCGCCGGCAATTACGAGCAGCAGGAGCGTGCCACCAGCCGGCTGATGATCGTCGTTCCCCTCGCCTTGTTGATCGTCCTGCTGGTTCTATACTTTCAATTCAAGACGGTCACTGCCTCACTGATCCATTTCTCCGGGGTGTTCGTAGCCTTCGCCGGAGGTTTTATCTTGCTATGGCTTTACGGACAGGATTGGTTCATGAACTTCTCCATCGCCGGAGAGAATATGCGGGATCTTTTCCAGATGCACACGATCAATCTGAGCGTGGCAGTCTGGGTCGGTTTCATCGCCTTGTTCGGTGTGGCTACGGATGATGGGGTATTGATGGGAACCTACATCCATCATGTATTCCTCGAGCGAGACCCCCGCACCAAGCACGATATCCGGGAAGCGGTAGTAGCCGCCGGACTGAAACGGGTACGCCCAGCGGCCATGACTACAGCCACTACCCTGATCGCTTTGCTCCCCGTACTTACCTCTACCGGTAAGGGGGCGGATATCATGGTACCGATGGCTATCCCTACGTTCGGAGGAATGCTGATCCAGAGTATGACCATGTTTGTCGTTCCCGTCCTGCAATGCTGGTGGCGGGAGAACGCTATAAAGAAAGAACAAAAGAATAAAATTCAAGAGGAGGTAACGACTTATGAGATATAAAAGAATCAGATCAATCATCATGGCAGGTGTACTGGGGATGCTAAACGTCCTTTTCGCTTACTCCCAGCCGGCCGATAGTTTAGGCTATTATCTGGAACTGGCGGCACGTAACAATCCGCAGATCAACGCCGACTTCTCCCTGTATAAGGCATCTTTGGAGAAAGTCCCGCAAGCCGGAGCCTATCCGGACCCGGAACTGGAGATCGGTTTCTTCCTGAAACCGATGGAGATCTTGTCCGGAAAGCAAATAGCGGATTTCACCTTGATGCAAATGTTCCCTTGGTTCGGTACCCGGAAGGCGGCCCGCAACGAGGCGACCGAGATGGCCCGGATGGCTTACGAACAATTCCGTAACAGTCGCAACAACCTGTATTACGAGGTGAAGAGTCAATGGTACCAGCTTTGCAATATCAGCGAGCAGTATAAAAATACGCAGGCGAACCTTCGTCTGCTAGACCAGTTGGAACAGTTGGCATTGAACCGCTTCTCCGCTCCGTCGGCGAAGGCGGGCGGTTCCTCCGTCCTACCCTCCCCCGTATCTTCTGCTCCATCGACTCCTCCCGCCGTATCCGGTGGAGGTATGTCGGGTATGGGAGGCAGTAGCATGGGAAGCCCTACGGTACAAAGCACGGGAGCATCCGGTAGTACGATGTCCGGAATGTCCGGCGGTAGCCCTATGGGTGGAGGCTCTATGGGAAGTGGCAACTCCATGGGCGGAATGTCGGACGTACTGCGAATCCAGATGGAGAAGGTAGAACTGGAGAATACGCTAGCCTCCTTGTTATCGCAACGGAAAACGGCCGAGGCTGCTTTTAATACGTTGCTCAATCAGTCGCTAGCTACCCCGATTTCCGTCCCCGACTCGTTGGAACGGCTTCCTCTCTCATGGAGTGAGTCGATGGCTCTTGACAGCGTCATCTCCAACAACCCCATGCTTACCATGCTGGAGGCGGAAGGAAACGCTTACCGGGCCAAGGCGGAGATGGACAAGAAAATGAGTTACCCCATGCTAGGTATCGGCCTCCAGTATTCCTTGATCGGGAAGAAACCGGAAGATATGTCTATGGGCTCTATGTCCGGTATGAACGGAAAGGATATGTTCATGCCCATGCTAAAGATCAGCCTTCCTATCTTCCGTAAGAAATATAACGCACAGCAACGGGAAAGCAAGCATTATTGGAAATCCAGCGAGTTGAAGTACGAGAACACGATGAACCAACTGCAAGCCGAGTATATCCGTATTACCCAGCAATTGGAAGATGCCGCACGGAAAATCGATTTGTACCAGAAACAATACGATCTATCGTTGGCCACCTACCAACTGATCGTCCGGGAATTCTCGACAGGAAGAACGACCTTGACCGACGTGATCCAAGTGGAGCGACAAATGTTGGACTATCACTTGAAGAAAAGCGAAGCGATAGCGGAATATAATACCCAAATCGCCGGAATCGAGAAATTAATATCCACCTCTGTAAACGAATAAGAAAATGAAAAATATAAATGAAACCGTAAAATCCAAGTACCTGATATATATCCTGTTCCTAGCGGGCGGCCTCTTGTTGGGCTGGCTCCTGTTCCATAACTCCGATACCGACAGCCATACGTCACAAGCGAGCGAGACCGGCACGGAAGTTCACGCCCCTACGCATGGCCACGACCTCCAACAGAACGAGGCCGGCGAGTGGACTTGTTCCATGCATCCCCAAATTCGCCAAGACAAGCCGGGTAAATGCCCTATCTGCGCCATGGATTTGATCCCTGTACGTAAGAGCTCCTTCTCCGACAAGGCCATCGATCCCAACGCCATTCAGCTTTCGGAAGAAGCAGCAGCCTTAGCGGACGTACAAACCTCCAAGGTATCCCGCCAGAATCCGGTCAAGCAAGTCCGTTTATACGGCAAGATCGTACCGGACGAGCGTAGCCTGCAATCTCAAACAGCCCATGTAAGCGGACGCATCGAGAGCTTGAACGTTGATTTCACGGGTGAGACGGTGCGTGCCGGACAGACCCTCGCTACCCTCTACTCCCCAGAGCTTTTCACCGCTCAGCAAGAATTGTTGGAAGCGATCCGCATGGGACAATCTCAATTGATACAGGCCGCCCGTGAAAAACTATATTTATGGAAGATGACAGATGCCCAGATCGCCGCTATCGAGAAGTCCGGCTCTATCTCCCCGGTTGTAGAGATCAAGTCGAACACGAGCGGTATCGTCCTGTCCAAGCGGGTAAGCCAAGGTGATTATGTATCCCAAGGAGCTATCCTTTTCGACGTGGCGAACCTCACGAAGGTATGGACCTTGTTCGACGCTTTCGAGGTGGATCTCCCTTTCCTTAGCAAAGGTGATCCGGTGGAATTTACCTTGCAAGCGCTACCCGGCAAGAAGTTCTCGGGTAAGATCTCTTTCATCGACCCGATCTTGAACACGACGACCCGTACCGCCAAGGTCCGTGTAGAGGTACCGAACGCCTCTTTGGAGCTCAAGCCCGAGATGTACGCCACGGCAAACGTAAGCGCCCCGCTCCGCAACTATAAGAACGAGATCGTCGTACCGCAAACCGCTGTGCTCTGGACGGGTAAACGTGCTATCGTGTACGTAAAGCAACCGGATACGAATACCCCCGCTTTCTTGATGCGTGAGGTGGAGCTAGGCCCTTCCCTTGGTAACTCTTATGTTATCTTGAATGGCTTGCGAGAAGGTGAGGAAATCGTAACCAACGGAGTCTTCGCCATAGACGCCAGCGCACAGCTGGAGGGAAAAACTTCCATGATGAATAACGGCGACGAGCCCGCCAAGCCTATGACTGGGCATGAGGGGCATATGATGCATGCGCAAAGCGCCACGGGGGTAGCCTCCGAGCATGCCATGTTCGGTGTCAAAGGCTCTTGCGATATGTGCAAGGAACGTATCGAGAAAGCGGCAAAAGGGGTAAATGGTGTGTTATCCGCTCATTGGGACAAAGATACCCAGATGATCCATCTCCAGTACGATCCCCAAAAGACCTCCCCAAAAGCGATCAGCAAGGCGATCGCTAAAGTAGGCCATGACACGGATATGGATAAGGCGGATAAAGCCGTATATGATAAGCTACCGGCTTGTTGCCACTATAGATAAAGTATTGGACATTCGGGGGTGTGTCAAAAGTGTGAACATGGCACGCAGATAACGCTGATTGAGCAGATGACCGCAGATTTATGATATGAAAATCAATATATTATCTGCGTAAATCTGCTAAATCTGCGTGCCATAATACCAACTTTTAACACCCCCTCCTTATTAGTAAAGATTCCAACGAAAAGAAGCGACTGCTTTAGCGGGAACCTCGTAGGTAAACGAACGTTCGCCGCTGTTTACCGTTATATTTTTAGTCCCGTCCGTATTATTTAGTAATACGAGCGCTTCCGTTCCATCTAAATTCTCGAAGGCGGAATACATAATCCCATCAGCCGTATACCCTTTAGAGCCGATCCGTACTGCCCCCGGTTTCACCACAGAGGATAAATGACCGATAATATAATAATGAGAATTCCGGGTAATCGTCTTATAATCCGAGCGATCGATATCCACGGCACCATAACAAGTCTGGCAACCACCCTCTCGGTTCGGTCCCCGCTCGTTGTCCAGCATCAAGTTCCATACGATAACTGCCTTACACCAGTTATTCACCGTACCCAAGGCCGTCTCCTCCATATCTTCCATCAAGCGTTTCTCTAAGTTACGTCCATCATTCCACATGCCGATAGAAGTTTCCGTAAAGATTAATTCTTTATCGGGGAACTTGCCGTTTACGTTATTCAACTCCTCCCGGTCGCCCCCGTAATTATGGTAAGCGGCACCTGTCAGGAAAGAAGCGGCATTCTCATCCTCGTAGATTTTCATCGGATAGCCTTGCTGCTCCAACATATTATCGTAATTGTAATTATGGTCGAAAGCGTAGATCTTCGTCTTGAGGCCAGTCTCTTTCAGTTTAGGGCCTAGAGCGTCACGCACGAAAGAGAGTTGCTCCTCCCATCCCATAAATAAGGAAGCGGAATTTCCTCGGTTCAAAGGTTCGTTTTGGGGAGTTATCGCCTCGATAGGAATCCCCTCGGCCTCCATCGCCTGTATCCATTTCACGAAATAGGTAGCGTAATCTTGATAATAGGCGGGATTCAGCTGTCCGCTAGTCCACGACTCGAACGGGCGCAAATCCTTTAAGTTATCCACCTTCATCCATCTTGGACAAGTCCAAGGCGATCCCAAGATTTTTATAGAAGGGCTGATCGCCAAGATCTCCTTCAAGATCGGTATCACATACTCCTTCTCCTCGCTCTGCAAGGCGAAATTCTCGACACCCTTCGTGTCACAACAAGTATACTCACTTAAAGAAAAGTCCGAGCAGCCAATCGAGATACGGATATAGCTATACCCCATCCCCTCCGTATCAGAGAAAGTCTCTTTCAGGAAAGCTGTCCGATCCTCGGGAGCCATCCGCATCAAGTTATAGCAGGTAGAGCCTGTCACGGCGGCGCCAAAGCCATCCATCGTCTGATAGCGCACCGAAGGGTCTATCGTTATCACGGAAGGCGAGGCGGCTTGTTTGTCCCCCAAGGCGATCTCACTTCTCACGAAATCTTTCGCACGATCGTTTGTCGTGACATACACCGTTACATTGTCCGAGGTCTTCGCTCCAGAACATGCGTTCAAGCAAATCAAGACCATTAATAAAGAAAAGAGAACCATACGTATTAAATTAAATAGTTTATCGAATTACCGGGTTTCTGAACCTTTCAAGATCGCCTTCACGTGATTCTTTAAGATGTGGAAGGCAGGAGCGGCCATCGATCCATGATCATATCCGTCCAACTCATAGATATAAGTATTCTTATGTCCGGCCACTTTCATCATACGCCAAAAATAGGCGTTCTCCTCATAGCGGCCTAGCATCTCCATCTCCCGGTCGCCCGAGACGATAATCAATGGAGGAGCGTCAGGACGTACGTAAAACAAAGGGGCGAACTCGTCGATACTCGGTTGGGTATCTTTCATCCCCTTCGCCTGCCGATAAGCGAAATGGCTGATCGCATGACCGCTGAAAGGGATTAATGCGGCGATGGAATCAGCATCTATCCGGTACTTAGTCAACCACTTCTTATCCAGTCCGACCATATTTGTTAAATAACCTCCGGCGGAATGACCTGAGACAAAGATTTTACGCCTATCCCCACCATACTTCTCAATTTCGCTGAATGTCCAAGCGACAGCGGCGGCGGCATCATCGATACAATCGCTCAACGTGGCTTTGGGTAGCAGACGGTAATTTACGGCGATAACGGCTAATCCGCAGTTCTTCAATTCCTCCGGGATGAATTTGCTACCTCCCGACAAGCCGCCTCCGTGAAACCAAACTACCGTAGGGAAATCTTTTGCGTTCTCGGGATAATAAAGATCCAATTTACAACGTTCCACCGCATATGGATTTTTCGATTGGGTATAAGAGATATCTCTGACTATTTTATAGTCTTGATCTTGCGCCGCAAGGATATTACAGATAAACAGACTAAATAGAAATAAATAGATTTTCTTCATGATATTAGATAATAGATTTAATACATCAAATTTAATATAAAAAAAGGAGTCACCCCTTACGGACTGACTCCTCTCCATCGGCTATCGCCTTCTTCAAGACGGCGGCTACCTACTCTTCCACTGTTACGCAGTACCATCGGCGTGACGA
>ERZ791810.1520-NODE-1520-length-15328-cov-5.813003_pt1 | contig 15328 bp, 8 predicted proteins | sample MGYA00510304_ERZ791810 | MGnify/ENA primary metagenome ERZ791810 (study PRJEB30046, sample SAMN00791967) | human gut metagenome | study: EMG produced TPA metagenomics assembly of the A metagenome-wide association study of gut microbiota in type 2... | reverse complement strand
CTGTACTTTTTCTTAAAAGTCAAGGCCGCGTTCCACGGACTTCCGAGATGAACCAGAAAAAAGCCCCGATTAAACAGGGCTTTTAAGAGAAGTGTCTGCTTCGTTTCTGGGCTTTGAGTGATCTTTTGACGACTTGCAGGATACGGAATGGGCGCCTGAAGTCATCAAGCAGTATGCCCGTCCGGGAGACGGCATGCTTGTGCTGCGCGCCTTGGGAGAGTACGAGGAATATCGGCCGAAGAAGTGGACGGCTAACGCACACAAGAACCTTCGTCTGACTCTTCGCGATCAGTACGCTCCGAAGCCGGCCATTACGGTGCGTCAGAAGCAAGAAGGCGATCGCCCGAAGGAAGCGGACCTGCGCTGCATCATCACCAACATTCCCACCGAGGATGACGGTAAATGCGGTCAGCTTTGGCGTGCCACCTCTGCCGCCATCTACGAAGATCTCTACTGCCGTCGCGGCTCTGCCTGTGAGTTGAAGTTCCACGAATTGAAGGACGAGAGCAGAGCGCAGCGCGCCAGTGCTACGCGCTTTCTGACCAACTTCTATCGCCTACTTCTCTCAGCGATTGCATACACGATCTTCGTGGCCATACGCCTGAAGATCTTCTCTCGCTTCGAGTACAAGGGTAGATGGTGGAACGTCAGCGTGGAGCGCATGCGTCGCGCTCTTCTCAACATTACCGGGCTGGTGAAATTGGGGCAGCGAAAGATCGAAGTTGAGATTCAATCAGCGCTCATGGACGAACCAGCGTTCTGGCACTTTTGGCAGTACCGAATATCTTGATCACGGACGTCCCCGATCCGACAGTTTCGGGGGTAAGGGGGAATGGCACCCATCGCGCTAGGATGTTTGGTCTACATCAATAAAGTGAGCGTCGGACTACCATCAAACAAAAGCCTTCGAGGGAATTGAGGCTCCCTTGAAAGCTTATTAAAAATTCAGGTTAGGAACTGCGCAACAAAATCGCCGGTCTTCGTTGACGGGAGGCCGCGTGGGGGTAGAATCATCATAACGCGTTACTCCTATCGTTGGGTTGTTTCTATTCCAACGATACAGGATCCAACGCGCTCTTTGTTTTTAGGCTAGGTCAGGTGGCACAAGGAACCCCAATTTACCAAAAAGTCTAGAAGAGCTGGAAATAGGTGGAAGTTGAAGATGACTTTTAACAAAACAATGATTGCGGCTTTCATTGGCAGTCTGGGCGTTGGTCCAGCTTTTGCAGGAGAACAGATCACAATCGGCCAGAATTCTCCCGCTCAATTGATCGTACCTCAAGATGGCCAGATCGACAAGGTCGTTTTTGACACCAGAAACAGGGACGTCAATCACCGCATTTCAATAGGATCAATTGACAACCCCATTGCAAACCTCAATATTGCAGGGGGGCTTGACCGTGAGAATAATTTGAACAACTCTGAGGTGGGGGGGGGTAAGGTCCTTCTAGACATTTATGCGAGTAATGCCACGCTTGGCACTCACGGTATTGGACTCAACTTGACACGGACCATCACAATCCCAGGTAGTAGCGAAAGCGCCACCATCAAGGGTAGTGAATTCAATTTTTACGTTGACACTCTTACCAGCAATGCAGGTACGGAGCCAGGCGATTACTCCCCTCACAAGTTCATCGGCCTCTCAGTAGGCTCGGAATCGACGGTCAAAGTTAAAGCTACGGGTGCCGTTCAGATCAATTCCAGCTCAAACGGTTCTCTTTATGCCGAAGAGAAATCGACGGCCAAAATAAACGCTGGCTCGATCGCGCTCTCCGCAAATTCCGACAATACCTCCTTTGCAACGGTTGTGACGGCTACGAGCGATGGCAACATTGATTTGCAGTCAGACTCTGACATCAGTATTCAAAATCATTACTCGAGAGGCGGCACGGCCATTACGGTCAACGATTCAGGTCAAGTGAGCATGTTGGCCAAGAATGCTATTTCCGTTCTTGGCTCAGAATCCCAAGCTGCGCTTATGCTTAATCAAAACAGGAATGGCAGCTTTAACAGCCAGAACAGCGCCATCACCCTCACTGCCAATAATATTGATCTGCACGGCTACGTGGAGTCCTCCGTCCTTGACCGGAAGGACACGAACGGCATCTTCCTCAATGCAAACGAATCGCTTTCCATTGTAGGCAATAATACCGATGGTGCCATTTGCGCCAAGAAAAACAGTACCCTCGGTTTCAAGGCAGGCACACTCAACATTGAAAATTTGAACTCGGAATCGAGGAGCAGTGCCGTCCGTCTGGAGAAAAACTCCAGATTGCAGACCACACTAGGCGCAGGTCAGTCGACCATCAAGGGTGTCAACGGCATCTACACCTACAACGGCAGCCCCCAGTTGACGATTCTGGGCAATGCCGAAGGAACGTCTTCCCTGAAAGTGCAGGGCACGTGGAACGGTATTGTGGGGATTGACGGAGCCATCACTACGAATGACGTATCGCTCGACTTTGATGTGACGAGGGAGGGGAATCTGCCTGCTTATAGCAGTTGGGGCATCAATGGGGGGCAGGGCCTCGTCGGCGTGTTGGCGGCAGGCACCTCCAAAGTCCAGTTTTCCAACCAGGCGAGTGCAGGCAAGACTCTGAATGTGACGATCGACGCAAAGACCAATTCTGTCAAATCGTCCGGTCTGAATGCGGACATGGGTGGTGAGCTAACCGTATCGCAATTTGAAAACGTGGTCATCGACGTCAGCAATACTGGTGTCGATTCGTCCGTATACGGCTTGAGGAGCTGCAGCGGCACGATGCGCATCAAGGATGTCGATACCGTCTCCGTTACAACGAACAAGGGTGACGCCGTCTATCTTTCCAACTACACCAACCAACCAGACGGAGCATTGGAGATCAGTTCCAAGAACGTCACTCTGGACGGCTCGACTCTTGGCAACGGCCTCAATCTCAACGGCAATGGCACTCTCAGTATTTCAGTGCAGAAAATTTTGGACATCAGGGGCAAAAATGCACTTGTTGTTCAGGATTCCGAGGCTGTTCTGACTGTCGATGCAGAAAGTTCGACCCAATCCACAATCACTGGCAATTGGGATGTAAAGGAAGGCCAGGCATCCGTTTCTCTCGGCTCGAATGCTGACATCAAAGGCGACATGACGACGACCAATGGTTCGCTTTCCATGAGCATGAAGGACAACGGCAAGTTCACTGGTGCCGCGAACGGTACGCAACTCGACCTGACGTTCGGTCACAAATCCGCTTGGCACCTCACCGCCGACTCCTCCGTGACGTCTTTGACCGGCAACGGGGCTTTGATTAACTTTGCGGGTCTCCCTGATCAGGGCGAAGCTATCCACACCTCGCAATATCGAAAGCTCCAGACCCAGGCCTTCAAGGGCACGGGCAACACGCTTGCCATGCACATCGACCTCGCGAACGAAACAGCTTCACAGAAGCTTCTCGACCAGTTTGTTGTGACGGGCAAAGCTGAAGGCACACATGTGGCCCAAATCTCCTTTGACTCTGTCGATGCCGTCAAATCCCACAGCATCAACTGGCTTATCAGCCAGGGTGAAGGCTCGAATATGACCATCACCAATCGTGACGGCAGCAACACCTTCAGCGGACGCGGCATGGTGAGCGTCTGGAGTCTTGGCTTCGTCAAGACTGGAGAAGAAACGTTGCTTGATACGGACGATGGTCGTCAACAGATCAGCACTCAAACGAACGGTAATGGCCCAGGCAAATGGTACCTTGTGAAGTCCGAAAATTCCCAGCCTGATCCGGGTCCCAGTCCAGATCCTATCCCGAATCCCAATCCGCCGACGCCTACCCTTCCACCTGAAGTGAATGACAACATCACAATCGGTACCTCCAGCGGTCAGGCTGAAGCGTATCAGGCTGATATGGAAGATCTTCGCAAGCGTACTGGCGAAGTCCGTTATGGGGCACAGGACGGCGGCTGGGTTTCGGTCTTTGGCAAGAAGGATTCCGTCAAGGCCCGCGGCACAGCAGGCTTCAAGCAGGAAATCTACGGCTTGAACATCGGTGTTGACCGTCTCGTCCATGCTGACGAAGACAGTGCATGGCTGTTCGGCGGTGCGTTCCGCTACAGCGATGCCGATCAGAAGGGGCTTGGTTCCGGTTATACGACGGGTACGCTTCAGGAATACTCCGGAAAGCTCTATGCGACGTGGATGCACGACAAGGGTTCCTATGCCGACTTCGTGCTTCAGGCCGGTCGCTATGAACAGGAACTCGAAGGCTTCGACAACACGGGCATGGACAAGTCCAAGGCCGACTACGGCACCTGGGGCTTCGGCGCCAGCGTTGAAGTAGGCCACATGTTCTCGTTCGACAGTGGCGTTGATGATCGCCGGTGGTTCAACCACTGGTTCGTCGAGCCGCAGTTGCAACTGAGCTACTTCCTTGCCAAGGGGGCCGACTACACGACTTCCACGGGACTTAAGGTCGATCAGGGTAATGCGGACTTCCTGACCGGTCGAGCCGGCTTCGTTCTCGGCAAGAAGTTCAACTATGGAACGATTGACGATCTGGATCGCCGTTACTTCCAGATCGCCCTGCTGGGCGGCGTCAAGCATGAATTCCTCGGCGGCGATCAAACGATTTCCTATACGGGTGTCGATGGCGCCAAGGCCAGCGTTCGAGCCGGTGACATTGATGGCACGCGCTTCTATTACGGCGTCAATTGTGACTGGCAGGTGACTGACAACTTCCGTCTCTATGCGCAGGCAAGCCGTGAAGAAGGCGATCGCTATACGAAGGACTACGACATCAGCATCGGCGGCAAGTTGCTGTTCTGATGAGTCCTCTGGGCGTCCCGATCGGTTCGGGACGGCTGTTAAAACCCCTCTCTGTCCCGCACGGCCATAGTACACGAAACACAGGATAAGGAACCTCCTATTCATGTTTAAAAAATATCCTGGGGGAGCGAAGCGTAGGGGCAAAGCCCCTGCTGAGGTTCTTCAGGGGTAAAAAGACTCCTAATCAATTTTTTTTGAAGTATCTTGACAAATACCGTCGCTGCTGTTAAAACGTCGGCCTATTCGCTATGGAGAATGCCGACTCTTGTTTCCAGTAGTCGCGTTCTCCATAGAGTCATGGATTGAGACGGTCTCAATGTATTTTTATTAGCGAAAATATTATTGAGATGCCAATTAATTATGCTAATTATAAAAAAATATGTTCGAAATGAAAAAGATTGCCTTATCGGTTAAGGCGGTGTTGCTACTTTCTTTGCCTTTGGCTGCTAATGCAGGTGTAAAGGTAGTTAATGGAACGTTTAATCCGAGTGTGGGGGGTGAGCAGACTGAACTGTTGGAGGATTTGATTGTTTATGTAAAAAATCCTTCAGTTTCGCCAAGTCCGATTGTTTTTAATGGTAACTCTGACTCGACGCCTGTTAAGTTTGATTTCAAAGGAAATGTGACTGTTGATGTGAGTCATGATTCTCCATCTTCAGCCTGGAGCGCCTATGGTGTATTGGCTAATAGTAGCGCAAATGGGAAGGTTGATCTAGCCTTTCATAAAGCCCTGACGGTTAATATTATAAATACCACGAATATTGGTGTTGGTTTATGTAGTGGCACTTTATGGCCTAATGGAAACGATAATGGCACAACGTTTGCTTTAAATGGACCATCAACGGTAAATGTTCGCGGTAATTCGGTATTGGGGGCTGTTGCCGGAAGCATGTTTGGGAATAACTCCAATCCAGGTGGTTCGCTAATTTTCGGAAGTGGTAATAAGCACGTTATCAATGTAACGTCGGATTGGACCGGCGGAGCCAATACTTCTAAAGACGAGGATTGGGCGGTCGGCCTGTTGTCATATGACAAGGGCATGGTTGACATCCAAGGGGATATGGATGTAAGCGTTAACGTCAAAGGCATGCAGATTACCAACCATAGTGGTGTCGTTGAAGAATGGGGAGATTCGGCTGCCGGCGTTTACGTTGATCGCGGAAGTTCCTTGAAGACCGTCGCTGGCACGCGTTTGAATATAGCAGTCAATGCTGATGGCCAGGACATTGCGGGCAATAACCAGGTACCGATTCACGGGTTGATCGTTGGTCAGCATGAAGCGGCTCAAGGGTATTCGGGGCAACATTCGACGGTAACCTTGAATGGCACTACAAACGTTGAAATCGGTGTCGCTTCTGCTAATAACAGAAATTCAAACTATTGCGGGATATCCGTGCTTGGCGGTTCGGTTTTGAATGCTAATGATATGGTTGCCATTATCCCGAGTTTTGGGCATGGTATCGATTTTTCGACGACTGAAAATATTAATTTGTACGGTGTCGTAGCGGGTACATATTTGCCGGGATCGACTTTACGATCTCATACGAGTAATAGTGGCTCGGCAGGGTTTTGGAATGGATTGATTATTACTGCTCCTTCCGGTGTTAACCCTGCACTTAATCGGCTTATTGCGATTTATAGTAATAATACTGGTTGGATTGGTTCTGTAGATGGAGTTTCGGTTGATAATACTTCGACGGGGGCGCTTGTACAGATTGATGGGCAAATTAAAACTGAAAATTATGGGGTTGTAAGACTTTCCTTGTCTGGTAGAGATTCGTATTTATCTAGCTTTATTAAATCCGATGATTACGGGAGAATGGATGGGTATGTTTACGTTAATCTTTCGAATGGTGCGACTTGGAATGTTCTAGAAAATGTTGCAAGGGAGGTTGATGATTGGTGGGATAATGATTCCAGAAGTTATGTTTACAATGTAAATCTCTCATCTGGAGGAGCCATCAATTTAAGTCGTCCCGAAAGGTATTCGAATTTATTCCAAGATTCTGATTATCAGTCCGTAGAGATTTTCAGAAATTTGTCTGGGTCCGATGGACGAATGATATTTGATCTTGATCTTGCCAATGAGGATCACCACAAGGTCTTTACAGATCAGATTGTGGTTGACGGAACTGTTTCAGGGAGTCACATTGTTGACATTAACTTTATCGGAGGCGGTTCTTCGATTGGCAATAAAGCTACAGACTACAGTATTAATTGGCTGATCAGTCAGAACGCCGGAAGCATGACCTTGACGAATGAAAGAGGTAATAACCTTTATATCGGTTCCGGCATGCTTAATTATTGGGCATTGGTGTTTGTCCCGGATGGTGGATTCGATTCGTTGAATGATGAGGCATATCGAGCCGGTCTGACCAATGTTGGTAATGGCAAGGGGTGCTGGCATCTGATTAAGACCAACAGTATTCCTCTTACCCCTTTATTGCCCCCGGAAGTGATTGAGAACGTCAACATGGGCACTTCCAGCGGTCAGGCGCTGACCTATCTGGCGGATCTGGAAGATCTTCGCAAGCGTCTTGGGGAAGTCCGTTATGGTGCTCAGGATGGCGGTTGGGTGAAGGTCTTTACCAAGAAGGATTCCGTCAATACCAGCGGTGCCGCCGGTTTTCAGCAGGAGACCAATGGCTTCAACATTGGCGTTGATCGACTGGTTAAGGCTGATGAAACTCAGGCCTGGTTGCTTGGCGGCGCCTTCAGATACAGCAAGTCTGATCAGGATGGACTTGGGGTCAAATCGAGCACCGGAAAACTCTATGAATACTCCCTCAAGTCTTATGCCACGTGGATGAGCGACAACGGAAGCTATGCAGATTTGGTTGCTCAGATCGGACGCTACGAACAGAAGCTTGACGGCTTGAACAATACGGGAACAGCTTCCAGTCATGCCAGCTATAACACTGTCGGTTATGGATTGAGCGCCGAACTTGGTCATATGTTTTCGTTTGGCGATTCGGTTGATGATCGACACTGGTACAACCATTTCTTCGTCGAGCCTCAGATCCAGCTTTCTTATTTCCATGTCAAGGGCCAGGATTACACGACGTCTACGGGGCTGTCAGTCTCTCAGGGAAATGCGAATTTCCTGACGGGGCGCGCCGGATTGGTTCTTGGCAAGAAGTTCAACTATGGAACGGTTGACGATTTGGATCGTCGATTTTTCCAGGTCGGTCTGCTTGGCGGCGTCAAGCACGAATTCCTCGGAGGCGATCAAACGATTTCCTATACAGGCGTTGATGGTGGCAAGGCCAGTGTTCGTGCCGGTGATATTGCCGGAACGCGCTTCTACTACGGCGTCAATTTTGACTGGCAGATGACGGAAAACTTCCGTCTCTATGCGCAGGTCAATCGTGAAGAAGGCGACCACTATACGAAGGACTTCGATGTCAGTATCGGCGGCAAGCTGTTGTTCTGATGATCAAGCCACTCTGAATAGTTCGGTTAGCATTCGAAATCATTGCGGACTGCGCTTGATTGTGAGAGTGCAGTCTATTCATCGAATAGGAATAAAAATGAACACTAAAAAACAGGCATTGGCTTCGATCGCTTTTGCATGTGTTTCGTCTGGGATTTTCGCAGCTGAGATTCCCGTTGAAGATTGCGGACGGACGGCTGAGACGTTTGCGTTTGTGGCCGATGCATCCGGATCCATGATGCAGACTGTGGGGCACATGAAGTCCCTGGCGCAAAAGGAGATCGAAGAAGCGCGCCAGCGCGGCCAATCACTCCCGAAAATCCGTGTTGTGCCTCCGGCCAATGAAGAGATGGACAAGCTGACCCGGCACGAGCTGACGAAGCGGTTTATTGAAAAGACAGGTGCCTATGCCATCGAAAAGGCGGAAATGCAGTCGTCGGTCCTGACTGTGGCGCCGTTTACCCAGTTGGTGCCGATGAAAGAGCGCAATTCGGAAGAGTTCATGGCCGATCTTGAAAAGAAGTTCGGCGTCCTTCTGGAGGTGTTCGGTCGCTCGACGTGGGTGGGGAGCCGTGCATTTGAGAGCTTCTCAGAAAAGCTTGCCAAGTCTCAGGCAATCGTTCTCGTGACTGACGGCAACTTTGAGATTGATCCCGATAAGAAGCATTTGGATCCCGTGGCAACGTTGAAGGCCTTCTATGAAGCCAATCCGAAGTCTTGCATCCATATCGTTTCAGCTGCGTACACCGAAAAGGAGCACAAGGCTGTGGATGATCTTGCATCGGTATCCTCATGCGGTCGCGTCGATGAACTGGAAGCTTTGATGACTGATGAAGCTTTGTGGAAGTTGTTCGTTGAAGAAGTTTTCTATCGTGACTGTACTAAGGCGACCACGATTGCTATTCGCGGCATCAACTTTGCGTTTGATAAGTCGAATCTGCCGAAGGAAAGCCGCCGCATTTTGGACAAGGTGCTTACGGTCATCAATTCGCGTGACAAGTCCGAGAAGATCGAAATCCGTGGCTGGACTGACTGGACGGGCAGCGACAATTACAACGCCGGCTTGTCGCAGCGCCGTGCCGATGCCGTGCGCAATTACTTCATCGAGCATGGCATTGACGCCGATCGACTGACGGCTCGCGGCTTGGGCAAGTCCTTCAAGTACACCAACCATACCGGTGACGGTCGCTGGATGAATCGCCGTGTCGAACTGATTTTCGAAGGCGGCCTGCAGTCCAATGACTCTGAAAAACGTTATGACACTGAGTCTCTGAACTGATTGTCGTGAACGTTGAGCTTTGTCTTAGGCGACAAACTCTGCGCCCGTGGTTCGGAAGAAACGCGGGCGCTGTTGCAAGAAGGTTTGAACAACAAAGCGAGCTCTCAGAAACATTCATTTCGCGCAGTTGGCGCCGATGCCTTCACGTCTACCCACAGGCCTCCTTGCAGCCTCTTAAAGCACCGTGATGTGATGTCTATATCGACGATGAAAAGGCCCGTAATGGGAAGATTTGGCAGGTGAAAACGGACAAAGTGGGGCAGGCATAGGAAGGACTTGCAACACTTTCGCCCCTGTTTTAAGGGAGGGGCCTATCTGCGTATGCAGCCGTGGACTGTTTTGTCAAGTTTTTAGCTGTTTTCCTAAAAATCCAAGATGAACCATCGCCGTACCAAACGAAGTTCGCCTGTGCTAAACTTCCTAGCAAGGAAATGAATGTTGCGAGCATCCTACTTTCCTTTTAGAAGACTCAGCCCGGTGTTGGACGCACTGGGCTTTGTCGTTTCTGCACCCCTTGCGGGGACCCTATTCCGACGCCGAAGGCTCGACATCGAGAATTTCGTGAGCTTGGCCGGAGTTGTGGGGCGGAAGGGATGGTTCGCAACTTCCCTGCTATTGATATTTTGCCAGAGACTCTGGAGCAATGCCTCAAACGCAAGCGGGGTCCCCTTTCGGAGACCCCGTTTTCGTTGGCTGAGAAGCCATTAACGCTTGCGGGAAGCAATCACCCAAGCAACGCCGATGATAAAGGCGAGGCCCAAAAGCCCCAGCCAATCGACGCCTCCGCCGGACATGACGACAACAATGTCGCCGTTCCAAACGAAGTTCGTCTGTGCTAAACTTCCTAGCAAGGAAATGAATGTCGCTAGCATCCTGATTTCCTTTTAGAAGACTCAGCCCAGTGTTGGAAGCACTGGGCTTTGTCGTTTCTGAACCCCTTGCGGGGACCCCATTCCGACGCCGAAGGCTCGACATCGAGAATTTCGTGAGCTTGGCCGGAGTTGTGGGGCGGAAGGGATGGTTCGCAACTTCCCTGCTACCGATATTTTGCCAGAGAGTCCGAAAAGACGCGTCCTTCGATGGCATGCTCGAAAGCGCAAGCGGGGCCCCCTTTCGGAGACCCCGTTTCCGTTCGACAAAAGTCGTTTAACGCTTGCGGGAAGCAAACCAAGCAATACAGGCAATGACGGCGAAGCCGCAAAGCAACACTACCGTCGGACATAACAACGTTGATGTCGCCAGCCCAAATCTCTGGACCACCCACTCTTGTCAAGCAAAATGTCTAAGTGGTGGTTAGGAAATAACTTATCAATCTTCGCTATGCTTGAAACCACGAATGATGTAGTTCCAAGTACCAAACTCCGGAATAGGATCAAGTGCGATCTGATCCAATTCTTCGTCAGTGATTTTTGTTCCCTTCAGATATACATTGTTGTCAATGTCACACCTGACCTTCAGTCCGGTTCGCGTTGTCGTGTTGCTGATTAGATTCACAACGGTCTCAATATCAACCAACGGCTGACCGGCCCAACTTTTCGAGATGTAGCTGAACAGTCGATGCTCCACCTTGTTCCATTTGGACGTACCGGGAGGCAGGAGGGATACATGAATTTCAAGACCGTAAAATTCGGCAAAACAAGCGAGAGCCCATTTCCATAAACGAACTCTGCTCCCATTGCTGCCTCCGCCGTCACAAACGATAAAGAGCTTTTTGCAGCCAGGGAAACTCCCTTCGCCGATAAAGTGCCACCATTTGGCGACGCTCTCGCTGGCAAATTCAGCCGTATCACGGCTCTGTCCAAGATTAACGTAGCCGACATTGTTATTCAAGTTATAGATACCGAAAGGAGCGACTTTCCCCAACTCTTTGATCAGCCAGTCGTGGTCATACACATGGCGGGGCTTGCCTTTCAATCGATACTCGGCACCTCCGTTCTTAAAGTTGCCGAGATTCTCTTTCTTCTTGCAATCTATTGAAATTACAGGTAGCCCCTTGCTGAGCCAAGCCTTGCATTTCTCGTTGATGAACTGAAACTGCGCATCATGATCAGGATGCGGTTTGCTCACCTGAAGCATCTTCTGGTTGACCTGCTTGCTGTAGCCCATCTCTTCAAGCAACTCGGAAATGACCACGTGGCTGACCGGAAAGCCCAGACTGTTGAGTTCGTCTTGAATCTTCCTCAAGCTGAGCGTAGTCCAGCAAATGACTCGCTGAGGATCCCCGTAAGTGGAACGCTCGAGTACTTCTGCAAGTGCCTGCATCAGCCCCGGATATTTGAAAGTCAGTTTTTTGCGCCCACCTCCGGGGCGGCGAACCTGTTTCTCGGCGGCTGACGCACTCGGTTCACCGCTCGTCTGATCGGATTCGCAAAGAGCCTTCAGCTCATCTGCACCTGCTTTAACTGTGATCGGTGAGACCTCCAGGTCCCGTGCAACAGCAGTTGCTCCGCCGTAACCGGCCTGAGATGACAGAAAGCCGTACAAACCTCGGCGCTGACGTTCGTCAAGGTTGTAGTGCTTGATGAATTGTTTGACGTCCGTGATACGGACAGGAATGACATGAAGTGCCTTCATGGATGGGCTCCGCTATGAGCTCATATTCTACCACATCTAGTTCTATAGCTTATTTACTTACAAATCCCGAGCGCTGATTGTTTAAGCAAGGGGCAGCGGCTACGTCAACTTCCAGTGAATTTCTACGCCCTACTCAAAGGTTGCTTAAAAACAGCAACAACGGCCAGAAAAACCTCAAAAATCGCTTGCGGTGCTTTGCGATCGGCTTCCTCCATCGAAGTCGTTTCCTTCCCCGACTTGCCGAGTTGTTAGTCCTTCCCCTGTTCGGGCGGACAGCGGACTTTTACCGCGTAGAGACACGTGCGCTGCTTGGCGCTCAAACAAAACTCGGGGGAACTTGAAAATATCAAGTTCCCCCGATAGGTTGTGGTTGAGTGCATGTCTGATTCAGTTACGTTCGGCTGTTACCAGCGAAGCGTATTACGCGTAGAAAGACCGCAAAGATTGTTGGGCTGCAACATGAACCAACGATTCCAGTTCGGAAGGTCAACTCGATAAGCCTTGCCGTTGGAATCTCTACCGGTGTAGGTAACCATAAAGTGGTCAGGCATATTGGCTGCCTTTGTCGGATCGATCCAATAGTATGCGTGGCGCCCGATCGGTTCGGCTTTGACTTTGGCTTCAACTTCGGTCTTGGTCAAATCAGCGCCGCCGTTGTTGTAGATTTTCTCAATCTTCGCAAACGATCCCGGAATGGGCTGGGCACCGGGTTTGGGAGACGAATCTCCGAAGACGATCTTATTTTTGTAGGCCGTCATTTCGTTAATGAGGTTCTTCGGATTGCTGGCGGGGTACTGATCGTCAAAGAATGTATATTCCGCTCGGCCCTTGGGGGACACGGTGCATACGCAGTTCGTATCTCGGACGGCAGCGAGATATCCGGGGTCGGTTTCAAGTTTGAAACCCGGCTTGGAAGAATCCATTGCGTATTCACGATAGACGAATGCATTCTTGGGATTAACCATCAGCGGACGATAGAAGTAGCCGATGATGATCATCTTGTGAGGCTTCAGGATATACACGTCTTCATAGCTCATGAAGTCGCGAATGGCGGCCTCCTGAGCTTTGGCAAGTGCCTCGCCCTTAAGAGAAGGATCAAACTGCCACAGGAGACTCCACTCCTTAATCGTCACCAGACTCTTGTTCATAATGTCCGCAAGCCGTTTAATCATGGCAGCGTTATGAGCAGGATCTTTGGTGTTTAGATCGTCGGAAGTGATGACTTCCACATCGGCGTCGAACTGGACTCCATAGGAGTCATAATAGTTCCAGCCGTAATCCTTCACTTCATGATCGCGGAGTTGCTTGACCCAGGAAACGGAAACGCCGGTTCCCGATTTACGTGCGCGAAGAATTTTCCCGGAGTCCTTGGCAGTCGTGCCGTAAAAGAGGAAGCTGCCTGTGTCGGGGAAGTATTCAGGAGTCAGTTCGGCGGTGATGCTTTCGGGGATGTTGTTGTAAGAAGTCGCGATGGAGAACATTTGGCGGCCGCCCTTAACAGTCTTCCCGTTAAATACGCTGTCACCTGTCCAGATAAAGGATCTGGCCATGTCGATCAGCAACGCACGGCCTTCTTCCGTTTTCATCAGCGAGAACGCACCCGATGTAGCTTCGCGTTTTTCCGTAGCGCCGGAAATAGAGTCCACCTTGACTGAGGAAGCTTGCGGTTTGAGAGTGGCCGAGGTTACAGCGTCAGCCGATACGGCCTGTTGAGAAGCAAGGGTGCCGAGAGCAATGGCAATTGCCGTTGCAAAAACCGTTTTTTTCATATGCATCTCCTGAGGTTGGAATGCAGAAAGACCTACTGCACTTACTAGTCTAGAAGTTGCTTGCTCTTAACTCCAGTTATATTATTCTATTGTTGGTATGCGTTCTACGCATGGGAGAAGGGTATGTCTGATCTTAACGGCTTGAGTCTTGATCTCATTCGAGTTTTTTGTCGGGTTGCAGAAACCGGGACGATGACGGATGCTGCGAAGTCATTGTTTGTCACTCAGCCGTCAGTCTCCCGGTCAATCAAGCTTCTTGAAGCACAGCTTGGATGTGACCTTTTTACAAGGGGCTTGAAACGACTGACTCTTACGCAGGAAGGGCGATTGCTTTATTCAAAAGCGTCTGAAGCCATGACTTTGCTTTCCGAGGGGAGAAGTGCTATTGAAAGGTGCCGTGGTTTGAATGAGGGCGTCTTGGACATCGGCGCAACTCATGTTGTCATGCGTTATTACCTATTGCCGATCTTGGCACGTTTCCATTCGCTTTATCCGCAAGTCAAGCTGCGCATCCATACGGAGAATATGGTCGAATTGTTGAACCTGCAAAAAGCAGGTGGTACCGATCTTTCCGTTATCGCAACGCCGACGCTGAGTGCCGAGGTTGATCCTGCGTTAATTGCCGTGCCACTCAGGACATATCGATACACTTTTGTCTGCTCTCCGAAATACGAGCCTGCACTCCTGGTCAAGCCGCAGCCCTTGGCTGAAATTGCTAAGCGTTCGCTGATTGTCATGAAGAAGGGGACGCAAACACGAGACTTACTCGACAATCGTTTTGCCCAAGAAGGGCTTCACTTAAAGCCTGATCTGGAATGCGACATGATGAGCATGGTTGTGGACTTCGCGGCGGCTGGAATGGGGATTGGTTTGGTTATTACGCCTGTCTTCGAGCGAGCGTCAGTCATACTTAAAGAGTCGATTGCAGAAGTCAAGCTGCGAAAACCGTTTGAGCCCGGCCGATTGATGCTTCTCACCAACCACTCGGGTGCGATTTCTCCGGCAACAGAAGCCTTTATGCGCCTTGTCAGAGAGAATCCATGAGGCTTCAATAGCGATTTGAAACGAATATGTTGCGCCATGTCACGTTTTCTTCTGAGGCTTCGTGGAGACTTGTGGGTAGCACCGATGAAATCCGCGCCAACGAGCGCGGGGACAGTACCACGCGAAACGTATTCAGATGTGAGGAGGCTGACCTAACGGGACGGCCCTCTGAGGAGTCAAGGTCGGAGGAGGATGTGGCGTCCGAGCATATGCCTCGTACGGGCTTGATGGAGGGGTTGTATTAGCGGAAAGCGTTGACTGGTCAAAGACACCGAGGTCGATAGTATCGGCCTCTCCTATACAGCATGGAACGCAAAGACTTGAGAAGCTACGAGAGCTCTCCTTTTACGACTAGCCGGGAGAGATTTCGCAGCCACTCTTACCCAACGGGCCGTAAAACCTCTCCATTCATGGGGAGGATATAAGGCCCAAATGGGCAT
>ERZ791810.1507-NODE-1507-length-15419-cov-2.501237_pt1 | contig 15419 bp, 15 predicted proteins | sample MGYA00510304_ERZ791810 | MGnify/ENA primary metagenome ERZ791810 (study PRJEB30046, sample SAMN00791967) | human gut metagenome | study: EMG produced TPA metagenomics assembly of the A metagenome-wide association study of gut microbiota in type 2... | reverse complement strand
ACTTCGAACACTTCCAACCTTAGACAAGGTGTTGCACTTCTATTTAGAACCCGGGAGGGTCTCAGCGCATCCCCCGTAACCTCTCCCATGTGCCATCAACGCTTGGCGAGCTGCACGTTCTTGCGCTGTCTGCGATTGCGGCTGGCGACCGACTTTTCACGCTCGCGGCGCACGTGGGCCTCCTCACGCGCGGCCGCCGCGCGCTCTTCTTCCAAAGACGGCAATCCGGAGGCGGCGCGGTGCCGGTTCTCCCGCTCATGGTCGCGTTCGGCCTTGCGCTCCCCGCCTCGGATCCGGGCGCCGGAAACCATCGTAGTTGGCAGAGCGTCTGGCCGAAGTTCCACAGGTTATTGGTCAGCCAGTACAGCAGCACGCCGAACGGCAAGGTGCCGCCCGACACCACGTAGATGGCCGGGAACACAAACGCGGTCAGCTTCTGCGTGCGGAACTGCGGTGAATCCATGGCGTCCTTCGGCGTATTGCGATGGATGAGCAGCCACTGCATCGCGAACAACATCAGACACATCAACGCCACGGCCACGCCGATGACGACGTGCGACTGCGGCGAGACGACCGTGCCGAACGAGTCGGCGATGCGCACGCCGAATATGGACGATGATTCGATGTCGCCCGCCATGACGCGGTCGATGCCGCTCAACGGTTCCGCATTCCCGGCGGCGCTTGCGGGCAGGGATTGCAGCGTGTAGAACAGCAAGCACAGAATCGGCGCCTGAATCAGCGAAGCAGGTATGAACCGAGCGGATTGGCGTTATGCCGCTGCTGCAAAGCCATAATTTCACGTTGCATGGCTTCTTTGGAACGCGGATCCTTACGCGCGGCGTACTTGCGTTGGATACGTTGGATTTGCGGTTGGAGCACCTGCATACGCTGCGTCGCGCGCATTTGGGAGAAGAAGAGAGGCAATAGACAGATACGGATGATGAGCACGAGGCACATAATCGCGATGCCTAAGCTGTGCGGCACCGACTCCTTCTACGGCGGCGGCATGGTCACCGGCCAGCCCATCGGCACCATGATCGGCTCTCGCATGATCAACAATGCGCAAGCCGGCTTCATCATCGGCGCCGTGATCATGGGCTTCCGGATTCGTGGCGCTTGACATCTGACCTCGCGAGGAATCCTCAAAGGACATGGAACGCACCAAGATGACGCTCAAGGATCTCGCTGTCTCCTTCCACTTCCCGAAGTTCTCCACCTCGCGTGACTTCTACAAGGCGTTCGGCTGCCGAGTGTGCATGTTGCTCAGCTACCAGATGATCTCCGTGTACCAACTCTACATCGTCGAGGATTACGTGCACCAGACCAAGACCGAGGCTGCCGGCACCATCGCCACCATGTCCATCATCACCATGGTCGTTTCCCTGACCGCTTCGCTGATCTCCGGCCCGATCTCCGACAAGATGCACACGCACAAGGTACCAGTCATCATCGCCTCGCTGCTGTTCGCGATTGGCACCGCGATGCCGTGGATCATGCCGAGCGTCACGGGCATGTACCTGTATGCGGGCATCGCCGGCTTCGGCTACGGCGTGTACTCAGCCATCGACCAAGCGCTCAACGTCGACGTGCTGCCGAACAAGGAAGAGGCCGGTAAGGGCCTCGGCATCCTCAACCTGGCCACCACGCTCGGCCAAGCAGTCGGTCCCACCATCACCTCCGTGGTCAAGACCACGACCGGCACCTACACGCCGGCGTTCGCCATCTCCATCGTCATGGCCGTGTGCGCTGCCGTGTTCGTGCTGCGTATCCAGAAGGTGAAGTAGCCGCTGCGAGTGCCTATCTCCGTTTCAAGGGGCTGATTTTGACTTTGCGGAACATCTACTTCCGTTTCAAGGGGCTGATGCCAAAGTAGCCACTGGTTAAAAACGGCGGAATAGCGATAGAACAATGCCATTTCTATCTGCGTTCCGCCAGTTGACCAGCCCCTTGAAACGGAAGTAGACCTCCGGCAAACGCCAAATCAGCCCCTTGAAGCTGATTTTGACTCAGCATCATGCAGCGCAGCTATATCCTCGGTGCGGGTATACTATTCCGGGCCGTCACGACGACGCCTATGGAACGCACGCATGGCAAAGAGAGAAACATGAGTCAGCCCGACACCGACACGGCGGCACAGTCGCCGTCCTCGCAACAGGAACCGCAGATTCAGACGGATGGCCGTCGAAGCCATTCGGAACAGATGAATCAACCAGCGCAAACCAGCCAGTCCGAGTCGTCACATGATGGCAAAGACGAGCACGCCCTACATACCAACCTGAAGCGCGGCATGGAATCCCGCCACCTGCAGATGATCTCATTAGGCGGCGTGATCGGCACCGGCCTGTTCCTGAGCTCCGGATACACCATCCAGCAGGCGGGCCCCATCGGCACGATCCTGGCATACAGCATCGGCGCGCTGATCGTCTACCTGGTCATGCTCACGCTCGGCGAACTGTCCGTGGCCATGCCGGTGACCGGCTCCTTCCATGTGTATGCCGAGAAGTTCATCGGCCCTGGCACCGGCTTCGTGATCGCAATCCAGTATTGGCTCACCTGGACGGTGGCGCTCGGCTCCGAATTCACCGCCGCCGGCCTGCTCATGCAACGCTGGTTCCCGGACAGCCCCACATGGGTGTGGAGCGCGGCGTGCATCATTCTCATCTTCACCTTAAACGCCTTGTCGGTGCGGCTCTTCGCCGAAGCGGAATTCTGGTTCGCCTCGATCAAGGTGTTCGCTATCTGCGCGTTCATCGTCATCGGCCTGCTCGCCATATTCGGCGTTATTCCGATTGCCGGCTACCAGCATGCTCCGATGTTCGGCAACCTCGTTAAGGACGGCATCTTCCCCAACGGGTTCATGCCAGTGTTCGCCACGATTCTGACCGTCAACTTCGCGTTCTCCGGCACCGAGCTCATCGGCGTGACCGCCGGCGAGACGCGCGACCCGGAAACCACCGTGCCGAAGGCCATCCACACCACGCTGTGGCGCCTGGTGCTGTTCTTCATCGGCTCGATCACCGTGATGTGCGCGCTGATCCCGTGGCGCCAGGCCGGCGTGGGCGAAAGCCCGTTCGTGCTCGTCTTCAACAGCATCGGCATCCCCTATGCGGGCGACATCATGAATTTCGTGGTGCTGACGGCCGTGCTTTCCGCCTCGAATTCCGGCCTGTACGCCTCCACGCGCATGGTGTGGTCGATGGGCAACGAAGGCATGATTCCGCGCTGGTTCGCCAAAACGAACCGTCGCGGCGTGCCGATGCTCGCCTTGTGCGCCGCGATGGCCGGTGGCCTGCTGGCGCTCCTGTCTTCCGTGATCGCCGCCTCGACTGTGTACCTGGTGCTGGTGGCGCTTTCCGGCCTGTCCGCCGTGGTGGTGTGGATCGCCATCGCCTACTGCCAGATCGTGTTCCGTCGCCGTTGGCTGGAGTCCGGCCATTCCACCAGCGAACTCAAATACCGCACGCCCGGCTATCCGTACGTGTCTTGGGCGGCGTTCATCCTGTGCACCGCATCGTTCGTATTGGTGATTTTCGACGTGGAGCAACGGTTCGCGCTCGTGGCCGAGCTCGTGTTCATCGTGGCCTGCTATGGGGCGTATTTCCTGCAACAGTGGGTACGCAAGCGCAAAAAGGCGACCGAGGCCGACGACCTCGATACGCTTTGGGTCGCGCGCGACTGAACACATGACCATAGTGTGATACACGTCACTTCCTGAAGTACGTAGTCGTTATGGAATCACCCGCACGTTTCCCGTATCGGAGCTGTACGATAGCTGTGAGACAGGGGGGTCGTCAGATTTCGGGGGGAGGGTTCCGGTAACGGTCCGGCTGCAGGATGCACCGGACCGTGCGGCACGTATCAACTCGTGGATTCACGCCAAACTCAGTTCAGTATGCCGATTCTCGTAAATGGCCAGAAGCGGAACAACGCCACACCTTGGATATCGTCGTATGGCACTAGCCCATTGTTGCCGTCGTCAAGATGGTATCGAGAATCTCTGGAATTGGAGCGATTATCACCAAGCACGAACACGTTGCCGTCAGTAACGGTTACGGAAAAAGGACTGTCGCTTGGATTCACGCCGGACTTAAGATAAGCGCTTTCATCAATGGGTTTGCCGTTGACCGTGATGGGCTCCCCGGATCCCTTGCAGGTGACGGTATCGCCGGGCAGACCGATGACACGTTTGATTAGGTAACGATTGCTGTCGATTATCGACATCAGATTGGTGGGAAGCTGCTCCCCCTCCATCCAGTCTGCGGGATCTTTGAACACGATGATGTCGCCACGGTGCAGTGCAAAGAGTCTCGGAGTCAATCGCGAGGCAAATACGCGGTCGCCGATTTGCAACGTGTCTTCCATGCTACGGGATGGAATCACATAGACGTTGAACACGAAGGTGCGTCCCAGCAACACGACCAGCATCACCGCGATCACCGTCAGCAGATAGCCGCGAATTTCACTCCAAACGGAGAGCTTTCGCGCATGTCTCCTCGACTGTCCACGCGCTTTTTTGCTATGACACCCCACCATCATATCCTTTCCGACCGGTAACGCAACACCATAGTCCTCAAACCATGCCGTTACCTACGCCCATGTTTGAGCTCAGCTGTCACACCAGCGGTTCGCGCACGTCTAGTTCACAGGCGATGCCGGTTTCCTTGCAGGCCCATTCGGCCGCCTGCAGTGCGGCGATGTTCCATAATGCGCACGGCACTCCGCCAAGGTCCGGATGCGATGCCCAGAATGTGAGGTCATCAGCGTATGCGGTGATGACCGATTCTTCCGTGACTGGCATGATCGTGTGGTACAGACGGTCCGCAAGCGTGGCCACGAATTCGTTGGCCGCGGCGAACGTGTCGATAAGATGCTGTTCGGCGGTCACCGGCGGGCCGACCAGCTCCCAGGATTCGACGTCCGTGGCGCTCCAATGCGCGGCTTCGCCGTCCACATCGCGTTGCAAAGAGACGAACAGCCTGGCGAACTCATCCGAAGTCAGTCCCGTAACCCGGCGTCGGGTTGACAATTCAATCGGAGTCATCAGATACCGTTCCTTTCGCTTCGTTCATTCCGTTGTCTCGCTGGTTTGATTTGCTGCCAACCGGTACAAAGCCTATCTCGCACACCTCACGATAGCCCAAACCACCGGCATGGCCATGATTGCCAGCCCTACGACCAGTGACCATGAGGAGCCGGCGATTCCGGTCAGATTGGTCATGGCGGCGGAGACGTCATACATGCCATGAGCCACGATCGGCGGTGTAATCATGCCCATACGGCGGTACAGCAGCACGGCGAGCACTGCAATCAGCACACGCGGTGGCGTGCCGCCGGCACAATGGCCCTATCGAGCATCGCCGCATGATTCGTGCGGTCCACAATCGAGGCAGCATCGGTTTCCATTCGGTTCATGCGGCCAGACTATCGCCCGTTCTTGCCGATTGCCTGTAAGCAGGTTCGGATAGACTGGCGCGAGAACAATGCGAGAAAGAGGCAAGAATGACCCGGAAACGGTCACAACAGCACGACGCACAACGCAAACCGTCCTGGCGCGTACGCTGGAAGACCATGAGCCGAGCCGTAGGCATGGAAATCCGCGAACACAAAAGCTCATTCGCGGTCTATGTGGTGCTGCGCATGCTGGTGCTCGCCATGGCAATACTCCAGTTCTTTAACGGCGACTACGAAAATGTGTTCCTGTGCATCCTGACGTTGCTGTTGCTGTTGGCGCCGGCGTTCATCCAGGTGCAGTTCCGCATCGAGCTGCCTTCGGTGCTGGAAGTCATCGTGCTGGTGTTCGTGTTCTCGTCCGAGATTCTTGGCGAGATCAGTTCGTTCTATGAGATCTTCCCGTTCTGGGACACGGTGTTGCACACGATGAACGGCTTCCTCGCCGCGGCGATCGGCTTCTCGCTGGTCGACCTGCTCAACCGGTCCGACCGGGTGAAGTTCGAGCTTTCGCCCCTGTATCTGGCGATCGTGTCCTTCTGCTTCTCCATGACCATCGGCGTGATCTGGGAGTTCTTCGAATTCGGCATGGACCAGTTGTTCGGGTTCGACATGCAGAAGGACGCCATCGTGCATTCCATCAGCTCGGTGATGCTCGACCCCACGCACACCAACCATGCGATTCGCATCAACGACATTACCCAGGTCACGGTCAATGGCCAAGACCTGGGCCTCGGCGGCTACCTCGACATCGGTCTGATCGACACGATGGAGGATCTGGTCGTCAACTTCATCGGCGCGGTCGTGTTCTCCGTGTTCGGTTTCCTGTACGTGAAGAACCGCGGCAAGAAGGACTCCATCATCAGTCGTTTCGTGCCACGCCGCAAGTCCGCCGACCGCGATTACCTGCGACTGGTGATTGATGGCGGGAGCCGGGAAAGTCATACAAATATGAGAGATACAGTAATCGAACAAACGTTCGACTGCCCTGATAAACTGGATGCATAATTTGGCGACGCCAACGACATGATTTACAGACAGCCGAAAAAGAGAGGTAATCTCATGACTGGCGAGGAACTGAAGCAGCAGATTGCTTTGTACGAAAGCGCGGACCACACCGTGCACCTCGATGTGAAGGTGGACGAGGATACGGTGTGGCTTAACAGAAAGCAATTGGCCTTGCTGTTTGGCCGCGATATCAAAACAATCGGCAAGCATGTCGGCAATGCATTGAGGGAAGAGCTCAATGGATTTTCAGTTGTCGCAGAATTTGCGACAACTGCATCTGACGGTAAGACATACCAAGTCGAGCATTACAACTTGGATATGATCCTGTCGGTCGGATACCGCGTCAAATCCAAGGAAGGCATCTAATTTCCGGCGATGGGCCAACTCAGTTCTGAAGCAGCATCTCGTTGATGGTTACACCATCAATCACAAGCGGCTTGACGCACTTCACGCCGTCGTCAAGGTGCTATCGAGGTCCACCGAACCGGAAATTGCTGGCACCGCAGAGATCTTGGAACGATATTTGCCGAGTCTTGTGCTGCTTAACGACTATGACACAGGCAATGTCCCTATACCCAAGGGCGACGAGTCCCAGTGGGTCTTGACCTATGAGGACGCGATGCTGTTCATCCGGTCGATGCCGTATATGCCAATCACTGTTGTGTTTGCGAACTCCTTCGCTCATGGTGCCGAAAATGCATACATTTGGTTATTCGCTGTTTGCGGTGGGGCGTGCATGGGTTAGTGTTTCGGGTTCGATTCCCTGTCAAAAAATAATCGAGTGCGGGATTACGGCCGGTAAGGCTCCTGTCGTGGATGCGGATGCGCGCCGGTCTTACGGTGGTGCTTTCCCGAAACGTGGATTGCACGAGGTGTGGGACGGCACGCGGATTCGGCCGTTTTCCGCCCGCCGTCCCACAGCGCTCGCTATGAACGGTTGTGGATAATCATGGAGCTGTAGCGGGAATCGGCGTTATTCCGCGGTTTCGACAGTTCTCTTAACTAATAGAACAAATAGAACAGCCGGCTTAGGCACGGCGCGGCAAATGGCGCAAACCGGCCGCGATAGTAGTAGCGTGGTGCATACCAGTACAACCATGCGAGGAGAACAGCCATGATCAATGAGGAATACAAGGCCATGCTTGGCGGCAAGTCCGTGATTCGCGAACTGAGCGAGTACGCCACGAGCCGCGGTGCCGAAATCGGCTACCAGAACGTGTTCGATTACAGCCTTGGCAATCCCTCGGTGCCGGCTCCGAAATCCTTCACCGACGCCATGGTCGACCTCTACGAAAACGGCGATCCGGTGGCCATCCACGGCTACTCCCCCTCGCTCGGTATCCCATCCGTCAAGGACGCGATCGCCGAAAACCTCAACGAACGTTTCGGCATGGCATACACCGGCAACCACATCTTCCCGACCACGGGCGCGGCGGGCGCGCTGTCCCACGCGATGCGTGCGGTGACCAAGCCGGGCGATGAGATCATCACCTTCGCCCCCTACTTCCCCGAATACCAGCCGTACGTCAAGGGCGCCGGCGCCAAGCTGACCATCGTGCCGGCCGACACCGAGAACTTCCAAATCAACTTCGACGCATTCGAGGCTGCACTTAACCCGAACGTGCAGGTCGTGCTTATCAACACCCCGAACAACCCGTCCGGCGCGGTGTATTCAGCGGACACGCTCAAGCGTCTGGCCGCGATCCTGACCGCCAAGCAGGTCGAATACGGCCACGATATCTTCCTGATCAGCGACGAACCGTACCGCGAAATCGTGTTCGACGGCGCCACCCAGCCCTACCCGGCCAGCTTCTACGCGAACTCGCTGACCTGCTACTCGTGGTCGAAGTCGCTGAGCCTGCCTGGCGAACGCATCGGCTATGTCGCGGTGAACCCCACAGCCACCGACGCCGACCTGCTCGTGCCCATGATGGGCCAGATCTCGCGCGGCACCGGCCACAACTGCCCGCCAAGCTCGATTCAGCTGGGCGTGGCCAAGGTCATCGACCAAACCGCCGATCTCAACGTCTACGAGACGAACATGAACCTGCTCTACGATGCGCTGACCGGCATCGGCTTCGACGTGGTGCGCCCTGGCGGCACGTTCTACATCTTCCCCAAGGCGTTGGAGGACGACGCCGTGGCGTTCTGCATGAAGGCCAAGGAATACGACCTGATCCTCGTGCCGTCCGACAGCTTCGGCGTGCCCGGATACTTCCGCATGGCCTACTGCATCGACACGGAGAAGGTCAAGCGCTCGATCCCCGTGCTCGAAAAGTTCGCCCACGAGGTGTACGGCCTGTAAACACGGACCGCAAGCAACAAACACAGGAAAGGGGTTGCCATGGAATACACCGAAGACGCCGATCGTCGCGAACTGCTGCTGCACAGCGCCTATGACTCCGATACGGTCCGGGCCATGGAGCGACCCCTGCTGGACAAAGGCGTGCCGCTGATGCGCATGGCCGCCCAGGCCGCGGCCCACATGGCGGCCGGTATGCTGGACGACGAGGATCTGGCGCTGGAGGACACGTCGATCGTGCTGCTGGCCGGGGCCGGAGACAATGGTGGCGATGGTCTGTTCGCGGCCGCCGCGCTGGCCCAGGAGGGCGCGAACGTCACCGCCATCGCCGTGGGCCGGTCGTTGCATGAGGCCGGATTCGCCTCATTCGTGCGCGCCGGAGGCAAGGTGCTGGTGCTTGATCCCGCGGCTGATATTCCCGGTTGCGCGTCCGGGTTTTCCGCCGGTGAGGCCGGCGAGCGATTGCAGACCGCCATCGCCGTGGCCAGGAAATCGCATCTGATCATCGACGCGATGACCGGCATCGGCATCCAAGGCTCGCTACGCGGCATCCCCGCCGCACTCGCCTCCGCCCTTGGTCTCGACGGCGAGGCTCCCGATGAGCCCGCCCTGCCAAACCGTGAGTCGTCAGGCGATTTTCCGCTGGTACTTGCCGTGGATACGCCATCCGGCGTCGGTGTGAACGATGGTTCTCTGCCCGGCCCGTACATTCCGGCCACGGTCACGGTCACGTTCGGCGCGATGAAGCCGTGCGCGGTGCTGCCGCCCGCCACGTTCGCCTGCGGCCGTATCGAGTTGCTCGATTTCGGATTCGATATCGACGACAAGGATCCGGACGTCGAGGTGGTGGATAATTCGTTCGCGTCCGACGCGGTCCGTCTCCCCAGGTTCGAGGATTCCAAATACTCCCGGGGCGTGGTTGGTCTGGTGACCGGCTCGCAGCGCTACCCCGGTGCCGCCGTGCTCACCGCCAGCGCCGCCGCCCGCGCGAACACCGGCATGGTCCGGTATCTGGGCCCGGAGCGCGCGCAGAACATGGTGCTCGCCGCACTGCCGGAAGCCGTGATCGGCAAGGGACATGTGCAGTCCTGGGTCGTGGGGTCCGGCGTGCCCGAGGCTAGCGTCGAGGGCACCGACGGCGATATGCAGCGGGACACCACCGCCGCATTGCTCAAGCATTACGCGCTCGGCAGCGAGGATGAGAACAAGGACGCCTACGACATGCCGCCAATCGTGGTGGATGCCGGCGCACTCGACCTGCTGCCGGAGCGTGTGCCCGGCCAGGTGGTGATCACGCCACATGCCGGCGAGATGGCGAAACTGCTCAACCGGTTCGAAACCGCCGCCAGCACCGCGGAGCATGCCGATTCGCACGAGCCGTACACCGCCGACGACGTGCGGTTGAACCCGTTGGCCAGCGCGAAGCGTGCCCACGAGCTCACCGGCGCCACCGTATTGTTGAAGGGCGCGGTGACCATCGTGGTGGATGAGGACCACGTCTATGCGTCGGGTAGCGCACCGGCCTGGCTGGGCACCGCCGGCGCGGGCGACGTGCTGGCCGGTCTGACCGGCGCCCTGCTCGCCCAGCAGGATGACGTGGCCACCACGGGCGAGACCGTGGCCTCGGCCGCCTACCTGCATGGCCTGGCGGCGGCGATCGCCTCCGAATCCGAGCAACAAGGCTGGCAGGAGCCGGAACTGATCGGCCGCGAGCATCGCCAGCGCTTCATGACGCTCGGCCACCCGATTGTGGCCGGCGACGTGGCCCACGCCATCCCCGAAGCCATCGCCGACGTCATCGCATGATTCCGTACGTTGGCTCCCCTCAGAGAGGGGAGCCAACGTATGAAACCCCCTATACTAAATCGCAGACCCCACTCAACGGCCCCAACAACACAAGGAGCATCATGGCCAACTCCCCCATCACCGACGTGATTTTCGACTTCTGCGGCGTGCTGCTGGACTGGAACACCCGCGCATGCCTGGAAGGCCGATTCCCCGATGAGATCGTGGAACGCATCTGCGCCGACGACGACCCCTGCGGCTTCTTCCGCTACGAGGACCGCATGGACACCGGCGAGGATTTCGCGGACATCTACCCGGATGTGGTACGCGAACAAGGCCAGGAACTCGCCGACATCTTCAAGTTCTACATCGGCCACTACGCGGACGCGCTGCCCCGCACGCTTCCGGGCATGGTCGAGCTGCTGGCGGATTTGAAGGCCCACGGCTACGGCGTATGGGGTCTGACCAACTGGTCGCATGAGACCTTCCACCTGGCCTTCGAGAAGTACCCGCGCCTTGAACAGCTGTTGCAGGGCACCGTGGTCTCCGGCGTGGAGAAGATGCATAAGCCGAACGCCGACATCTACGAGCTGGCCCTGACCCGTTTCGGCCTCACGGCCGAGCGCTGCGTGTTCTTCGACGACACCGCCAAGAACATCGTCGGTGCCAACGAGGTCGGCATCCACGGCATCCTCTTCGAGAACGCGTTGCAGGCACGCGAATCGCTCGCAGAACTCGGCGTACGTCTGTAAGTCGCCAAACGTTGCATCGCGGCAGTTGAAGTCTATGGACCCGTCCTTGACGACGGTGACCGGCCGTGTGGCGACTATCCCTAGCGATATAAATAGACTTTATGACACTGCTGCAGCTGAAATACATCGTCAAAATCGTCGAGTGCGGCTCGATGAACGAGGCCTCCCATGCCCTGTACGTCTCCCAGCCGGCCCTGAGCTCGTCGGTCAAGGAATTGGAGAACGAGCTGGGCATCGAGATCTTCACCCGCTCCTCGCAGGGCATCGCCCTGACCGTGGACGGCGCGGAATTCCTGACCTACGCCCGCCAAGTGCTCGACCAGGCCGACCTGCTCGAAGAGCGCTATAAGCATGCCAAACCGCGCAAGCAGCTGTGCCAGGTCTCCACCCAGCACTACATGTTCGCCGTCGAGGCGTTCGTGGAGATGATCAACTCCATCAAGTCCGACGAATACGAGTTCACCATCCGCGAGACCCGCACGCGCGACATCATCAACCAGGTCGCCAACATGCAGTCCGAAATCGGCATCATCTACCTGTCCGATTTTAACAAGGACGTGATCGGCAAGCTCCTGCGCGAGAAGCACCTCGAATTCCACCCGCTCTTCCGCGCGCCGCTGCACGTGTTCATCTCGCGCAACAACCCGCTGGCCGCCAAGAAGGTCATCACCATGGAGGACCTGAAACCTTATCCGTTCATCCAGTACGAGCAGGGCGAGGAAGGCTCGTTCTACTTCTATGAGGAAGCGGTCTGGCCGGAGTACTCCCCCAAGCAGATCAACGTGACCGACCGCGCCACGATCCTGAACTTCATCATCGGCCTCAACGGCTACACGGTGTGCACCGGCATCGACAACGGCGACCTCAACAACGAGAAGATCGTCACCGTGCCGCTCGACACCGACGAAACGATGTTGGTCGGCTGGATCACGAACGAGCGTTCCAAGCTCTCCAAGGCCGCCGAAACCTATCTCGACAAGCTCAAGTCCGTAGTCTCCGACCACGGCTACAAGCTCATTGATTAGGAGTAAGTAAAACAGGCATGGTCAGCAGTGAGATATACTGCGATTAAGCCAACCCCGCTGGGGAAATGGAAGTAAGGGCCGGCTCCTGAGTATCTCAGGGGCCGGCTTTTGCGCTATTGAGACTGACTGGCAAAACCAGTTTGATGGCCTCCGACTACTTGGCCAAGATTACCGACGCGGCGGCTGTCGCGGCGAAGCCTTTGAGCACTTCAATCATCACGTCGCGATCTTCGACATCAATGTTGCGGGCCGCGGCGAGCATAATCGGCAGTGACTGTGTCAAATGCGAAGTGAGGTCGCCGAATGTGTCGTATCCGCCAGCCTCGAAGATGGCAAACAGGTTTTCGATGAACTTGCGGCGATGCTCGTCGTCGTATTTTGCCATCCATCCGTTGATCGTGCGTGCCAGGTATTGCGCGCTACTTGTCAGTCCATCAGCCTGTACGAATTGGCCATGATCGACTTGCCAGTGCAATGCGAAATGCTGCATGATGCTGGCACCGTCGCTGCTGACCACCGTATAGCCGTCTTCCACATGCTCACGAGTCTCAAACAGCATGCCGATGATCGACGAGCCCGGTACCGATTTATGAATCTTCGACGCAATGCGTACGTACCCGTCCTCATCGAAGAACGCCTCATCGAATCCAGGCCCATCGTGCGAATATACGACCGTGATACGTTCCTGAATCTCGCTAGGCACATTGGCCGCCGCATACACCGCCAGATTGCCGCCTTTGGAATGGCCGCCGACCATAATCGGCCCGGCCCAATGGCCAGCCAGCTCGGTCAGATAACGCGCGGCGGCCTCCTGCGAGGCGACCGGGCGGCGGAACGCCATTATGAAGTCCTCTTTCCACCCGACGATTGAGCTGTCGGTACCGCGAAAAGCCACATAGAGCGTGCCGTTACCCAGTTCGAACACGCAGGCCGAGAACTGCTTGGTGGTTTCGGCATCGAATTCGTCCACGTATGCGCCCACGCGTAGGTTCCTCCAACGTGGGCTCTCGCTCATCGCACGTAACAGATCGACATTCATCGAAGGCGACCACACCTTGCCGAACATGTCGTCATAGCATTCGGCACGCAGCAAATCGTGAATCGGAACCGTGGCGATCATGCCGTCGGCGGTCTCTGCATTCTCGTGATAGCGCGGCACGTTATCCGGCATGCGAGCATAGGCCAACTGGGACAAAGCGAGGCTATCCGCCTCGGTGAACGGCAGTTCGGCGAAAGTGTCGAAATGTTGCCGAATATCGTCGGTGATGTTCCCCATAGCGGCCTTCCTTGTTCGAATGCAACGAACCTACGGTAATTCTACGCCGAGCGGGTTTTCATCACAGGCGAGTCGGTCCCAGAGTTTAGAACCCTATCTCGCTTTCAAGGGAGCTGATTTGGCCTTCTGGAGACATTTATCTCCGTTTCAAGAGGCTGTTCATCCGTCATATCCCGAGTATGAGCGGCGTCACCCCAACGTCATTCCGCCATTTTCATGCTGCTTCTACTTGGGCATCAGCATCTCGGCGGTCTTCTTCATTACCTTGCGACAACTTGTTCGCTTTGCTGTCCAGATGATGCTCGATGCCGAAGTAACTGCATATCCCCACGAGCGCAAACAGCCCTATATCAACTAACCAGTTCATAGCACGCTCCTTGCCAAAGCTTTTGCCTTAATATGGTGCTGCTGTTCATGGAACGTAATAAAAAAAGCGGGCTCGCAAGCCCGCTTTTGGTTTTTAGATTGAAGACGATCAGGCGCCGTATTCCTCAAGGTAGGCGGCGGCGCGCTGCTGGATGTCGTGGCTGAGCAGCGGGGTGCCGTCGGGGTTCTTCATCTTGGCGGCGGCGTCGAAGATCTCGCGCACGTTGGCGATGGAGAGCACCGGGAAGCCGAATTCGGCTTCCACGGCCTTCACGGCGGACATGTCGGAGTCCTTGGTCTTCTCCATGCGGTCCACGGAGAGCACGAGACCCACGACCTCGACGTTCGCCTCGGCCTTGAGTTTGGGGATGACTTCGCGCACGGCGGTGCCGGCGGTCATCACGTCGTCCACGAGCAGCACCTTCATGCCGTCGGTCAGCGGGGTGCCAACCATCCAGCCGCCGTCGCCGTGGTCCTTCTTCTCCTTGCGGTCGAAGGTGTATCCGACGGTCATGTTGTGGCCGGCGGTCAGCGCGATCGCGGTGGACACGGCCAGCGGAATGCCCTTGTAGGCGGGGCCGAACACGGTGTCGATGTTGCGGGGAATCGTGTTGTGCACGATGGCCTGGCTAATCTTTTCGGCGTAGAACGCGCCGAGCGCGGCGATCTTCTTGCCGTCGTCGAAGGCGCCGGCGTTGATGAAGTACGGGCTCTTGCGGCCGGACTTCAGCGTGAAGTCGCCGAACTTCAGCGCGTTGGATTCCAACAGGAATTCAGTGAAGCGATGTGCGAGTGTTTCTGCCATGATGTTCCTTACCTCCAAGTCTGTCCTGCGGCCAGTTTAGCAGCGAGTTCGGGACGGCTGTCCAACAGGTCGTCGAGTTCGCGGGCGACGCGCAGCGGGGCCACCGGGTCGAAGAGCGCGGCCGCACCCACTTCGACGGCGTTCGCGCCGGCGTACAGGTATTCGAGCGCCTTCTCGCCGCTGTCGATGCCGCCGAGGCCGATGATCGGAATCTCCGGCAGTGCGGTGCGCACCCGATAGACGGCTGCCAGGCCGACCGGCAGCACGGCCGGGCCGGATACGCCGCCGGTGACGTTGGCGATGATCGGCTTGCCGGTGCGAATGTTAATGCGCATGCCTTTGAGCGTGTTGATCATGCTCAACGCGTCGGCGCCATGTTCCACGGCCGCGCGCGCCGGCACGGTGATGTCGGTGACGTTCGGCGTGAGTTTGACGATCATCGGCTTGTCGGTCATCGGGCGCAGCCGGTCCATAAGATTGGCGAGGGCCACCGGGTCGGTGCCCACGCTCATGCCGCCGGCGGAAACGTTCGGGCAGCTGACGTTGATTTCCAGCATGTCCGCGTCGGAGTCGGCGAGCTTTTCCACGACCGCCGCGTAATCGTCATCGCAATGTCCGGCGACATTGGAGATGACGAACGCGCCCGCGGCCT
>ERZ791810.1498-NODE-1498-length-15493-cov-3.823617_pt1 | contig 15493 bp, 10 predicted proteins | sample MGYA00510304_ERZ791810 | MGnify/ENA primary metagenome ERZ791810 (study PRJEB30046, sample SAMN00791967) | human gut metagenome | study: EMG produced TPA metagenomics assembly of the A metagenome-wide association study of gut microbiota in type 2... | reverse complement strand
ACGATATTATTTGTTATATCTGTGCAATTGACACAACATATAGTTAGTTTCGCAAATCCCAACATCCTTAAAGTGTTTCACCCTCAATAATCTTGTAACCGACAACACAGTCCTTTATATCTTTCTCACCATTTATCATCCTGATAAGATTCATTGTTGCCTTTCGTCCCGTTGTCTTTATATTACAGTCAACCGATGTAAGTCTCGGTGAAATATTGTCAAGTATTGCAATATTATCAAAACCTATAATACCGACATCCTCCGGCACTCTGATATTATTTTCCCTAAACATCGTCATAAGTCTGACCGCCGGGGTGTCATTACGGCAGATAAAGACCTTTTTCATGCCGTCTTTTCTTTTTGCTATCTCAACAAGCTGTCTTTCATCCATCTCTTCAAGGATTTTGCCATCGCCGAGCATCTCCTCTTTCAGTCCCTCAAGATAACCAATACGACGCTGTTCAATAGAAAAAACATTTATACCGCCTGATTTCATCTTTTCAAAATGCGGGTCGATATATATCATTTCGTTATATCCCTTTTCGGCAAGAAAAGAAACTACATTTCTCATAATCTGACGACAGTCAACATCAACATGGACAAAGTCACACTCAATCCTGTTATATATGGTAACTATAGGAATCCCAAGTTTCTTTAAAAAAGAACTAAACTCCCCGCTCTTGCCAAGTGGAAAAAGTATGATGCCGTCAACACGGCGTTCTGCCATATACTTTATAGCTTCCATCTCTTTTTCAGGGTCATTGTGAGACAATGCAAGATTTACAAAATAACCATGCTCCCTCGCCGTCTGCTCTATGCTTTCAACAAGAAGTGCAAAAAAGTTGTTGCTAAGGTCAACCGAAACAATCCCTATAGTTTTTGTACTTCCGATTGCAAGACTTTTGGCAAGATGATTTGGTCTGTAGTCCATCTGCTCTGCCATTTCAAGTATATGCTGCTTAGTGCTTTCCCTGATGCCGCTCCTGTTATTGACCGCCCTGTCAACCGTTCCCTCAGAAACACCGCAAGCCTTTGCAAGTTCCTTAATTGTGCATGAAATATATATCACCTCTTTTAATTACAGCTAAAGATAGTTTCGCAAATATAACTTTCTATCCATAAATAATACACTTTCAAATTTTCGTGTGCGTACACGATTTTTAGATATAATACCACCTTTGTTTTATTTTTTCAAGTCATTTTTAGCTTTTTTCATAAAAATCAGGCTGTTTCTTTTTTTCTAAAATGTGATGCTGTTTTACAGAATACTACCGCCACCAGTGTGCTTATTCCTGTGGCTATCAGTCCCGGTACAACAATGCCTACAGGATTTACGCTTCCGTACTGACTCCTGTAGGCTATTATGTTTACGGGTATTAACTGTAGTGATGATATGTTTATTACAAGAAATGTGCACATTTCATTGCTGGCACGCATCTTTATCTTACTTATATCTTTATGATATTTTTTTGTTCTTGCTCTCTCAATCTCTGCCATTTCCTTGATTGCCTTAAGTCCCATTGGTGTTGCCGCCCAGCCTAGTCCAAGCATATTTGCAACCATATTGGCAGTTATGTATTCATTGACAACATGGTTTCTGTCAATATCAGGAAACAGAAAATGGACGGCAGGTGATAAAAATTTTGTCATTTTATCCATAAGACCTGCCTGTCTTGCAACTTCCATAATCCCACACCACATTGCCATTACCCCAAGCATTGTTATTGATAATGAAACTGCTTCGCCCGCACTCTCTATTATAACATCGGACAAAGCCTGTGCTTTTCCGTTTGCAAGACCGTATGATATTCCCCCAAGAATCATAAATGCCCATATATAATTAAGCATACTTTTCCTCCAAGATTTTTTAACATTATCCCATAATCTTGATGTTTGGGTCAAAAAGTATTTTGCCCCTTGCATCATAATTTTATAATTACATGAATTTCAACATTACTGTACGAACTTGAATTTCGCAGCATTTTCTCCTGACTGTTAAGCAGATATTCGCAATTTTCTCTGCCGTCTGTTTATAACACTGTGCTTTTATTTCATATAAATAATATTCATTTTTCAGCTATATATGCACATTTTTATAATTTTCTGCCCGGCTTTATAACATTTTCTCTTATAATTTCACAATTACGGCTTTCCTGCATATAAATAATATTTTGCATTTTCGCAATTGTGAGTTTTCTTTCCCTGCCAAAATAACTTTTATCCTTTTAGATTTTCACTACTTTCTCACTTACTGCCAACCGCTTACTTATTCTTCTTTATTCTGTGCGGACACACGACAAAGCATCTGCCACAGCTTATACATTCTCCGTCCCTTATATCTGCTTCATCATATTTCAAATGAACAGGGCATCTGTTTGTACAGGCACTACAGCGTTCAAAGCACTGCTGCCCTTTCTTCTTTACATGAAATATCGGAAGTTTTGGAAGTAGTGAAAATACTGCTCCGAGAGGGCAGAGAAACTGACAGAAAAATCTTTCCTTAAGCATCATTCCGAGTACTATCAGTAATAACAGCACAACTCCGGTAATGTATGCACCAAGTTTAAAGTTTCTGCTCGTTATAAGAGAAAATACCGTCCACGGACTGTATTTTGTGACATATTCCCCTTTTCCCAAAAAGCAAAATCCAATGACACAAATCAGCACGATATATTTTAATTTTTGCAAGTGAATCTGCCATTTTGACGGTATGACAGGTAATTTTCTTCCCGTCTTTTTCTGAATAAATTCTGAGAGCATATAAAACCAGTCTCCAACAGCACCGAATGAGCAGACAAATCCACAAAATATCCTCCCAAATACAATCGTGGCAGTACATAATATCAACAGTTTTATCACAAAATCAGATAATATGATATTTTCGCCTTTTCCTATCAGTGCCACCGCTTCTTTTACACCTGCAAATGCCTGTGAGAAAAGTGACGGCATAAGTATAAAAAATATTATCTGGACTATCACCCTGAAAATCTTTAAAGTCCTTATTTTTTCTTTAATATTCATTATTTCTAAACTTTTACCTTTCCGTTTTTTATGGCATCTTTCATCGCACTTATTATCCCATTTGACGACAATGTTGCTCCCGATACCGTATCAACATCAACCGACTGTTTGTCAATGACATCATCAAGTATTTTTTTTGCCGACTCAAGATAATCTTTCGTCTCGTTTTCAGCCGATAATATCTCTACTTTTTCAAGCTTATTGTCCTTTACGGTAAGACGGACTTTTATCTCTCCGCCAAATCCGTCACCGCTGCCCTCATAAATACCGTCATCAGCAAAATAAATGTTATTACCATCATCACTTGCAACTTCTTTTTTATCTGTTTTTTCGGCTATTGCTTTTTTCTCCTCACCGACTTTCTGCACATTGATACAATATAAAGCTATTATTCCTGCAACAATCAACAGATTAACGCTTTTTATAATAAAAACTCTCATCAGTTTACCGCCTTTTTATTTATCAAACTTTTTCTAAATATCCGTCTTTTTACCTTTCCGCCCAACCTATACCTGTATTGCTATTGCATTTTTACAACATTTATTTTATAACAGCTTCATCAAATGCCTCACGATACATACCTATAAGAGTTTTGGATGTGCAGGTCGCACCTGACACCGCATCAAGCTCGCCATTTAGTGCCGCATTTATCTGCGTCAGAAGTCCCGGAATTTTCTTTGTTCCGTTTACCGATTTATTATAGTAAAATCGGTTTGTCTCATCTGAAAGAACCACATTTGAAAATCCTGCAAAGTGATTGTCATTAAATAACAAATCTGCCGAAATCGTATATTCCTCAAATGCTTTTGACTCATCAGGATATACCGTTGCCACTTTAGAATATGTACCGCTTCTAAGCAGAATTGACGGCTCAGGAGAAGTCGTATCCTGCGGCGTACTGCTTGTCATAGGTTCAGAAGATGTTAGAGGCTTTGAAGAAGCCGGCACATCTGTCTGTAGAGGATTTCCTGTATTTAATGGTACTGCCATATCTGTCGGTGCAGGTACTTCAACCGGAATTTTTGAAGGAGCGGGAGTTTTCTGCGGTTTTATCCCTCCTTTTTTTGCCGCCTTATTAAGTGCTTTCAGATACAGGTTCACTATTGTTTTTGAGGAACAGGTAGCTCCCGATACCGCACTTATCCCATCTGACGACTGCCTGCTTATTATCTGTCCGACAACACCCTTTGATCCTGTTGCTCCATTCGCCGCTCTCATGTAATAATTCTTGTTTGCTTCGGCTGTTGATAAAAAATCAGCTATCTTTACGCATTTTCCTTTTGAAAATTTCACAACCGCACTAAGTAAATATTTTTCAAAATCTTCATTTTCATCAGGCTCACATACCGCACTGACTTTATAATTTCCGTCTGCTATACTGCTTTTTGGCACTTTTTTCTTTTTATCAACTTTTATTGCCACAGGCTTTTTTGTCGAAACAGGCATGGTAGTCTTTTTTAATGCAGTTTTTTTCGTCTTTCCGTCTGCCTTTGCAACTGCCTTATTATAGGCATCCATATACGCATTTATAATAGCTTTTGACGAATATGTAGCCCCCGATACAGCATCTGCATCAGACGCATTTTTTCCTACAAGCCGGTTTACCATGCCGCTCCATGCATTATTCATAAATGCATTATTTGCACTGTCCGTATTGCCTGACATTTTCATCCCATAAACCGCAACTGTCTCCCCATTTTTAAACCTCGCCTTCAGACTTACCGTATAGCCGAATTTTTCACAGATACTCTCACCGCTAAATTCTCCGTCAGCAGGTTTCCCGCTCTTTTTCTTTGTATCAGCAACAGCCGTTACTTTTGTCTTTGTATCTGTATCGCTTAACTTTGTATCTGTTTTATCAGTATCCGCCTTATCCTCTGATTTCTGCTTAGTATCATCATTTCCGCCAGATGTATCCGCTGAAATATTTTTCTCAATTTTCCTGTAATGCGCAAGGTCATTATTTGCAACATATATTCCACGAAGTGAAAATCCGGCTATCACTATTGATGGAATAATAAAAATCAGCATTTTAAGATTTTTGATAAGATTTTTTGGTATATTTATCTTTTCAAAAACCTTATCTTCTCCTGCTGTATTTTTTGCAGCAACATTTCCCGTATCCTCAATATTATTCTTTCCCACAGCCTTATCTTCAATGTTATTTTTTTCTATATTTTTATCTGTATCCTCAATATTATTCTTTTCCGTAATCTTATCTTTCAAATCTCTTCCTCACTTCCAAACAACCTCTATTTTATAATCCACAAATACATCATATTCACACACATTTTCACCAATCAAATCCCCAGCCAACAATTATCGCTCTATGTAATAGTATTTATTTTCTTTCTATCCATATTTATTTTTTCTGGTATTATTTTCCATAACCCCGTATAACGCACAAAACGGAAGGCTCACCATGATGCGACACTATCGCACCATGTATAACACCTTCCTTTTTATTTTGCCTATACATATTTACAAACATATCATAATATGTACTTAAAATTAGTTAAAAACTATTTAACTTTCACATTCTTTACGGCAGACCATTTACTTGCTGTTTTTCCACTTCCTACAGCTTTTACTCTTACAAAGTATTTTTTACCTGATTTTAATCCGCTTACTGTCAATGTTGTTTTCTTTGTAGTCTTTGTTGTTGACTTTTTAAAGTTTTTTGTAAGTGAATACTGCACCTGATAACTTGCTGCATTAGCTGATTTTTTCCAGCTTACTACCGCTTTTGTTTTTTTAGCTTTTACCTTTACGCCTGTTGGTGTTTTCGGTGTCTTTACAGCTTTTACAAGATTTTTCATTGCGTCGCTTAAATGATTGTAAGCTTCATCTACAACCGCCTGATAATGAGCTGTTTTTGCAAGTTCTTCCTCTGCTTCTTCAAGCTCTCCTGCAAAATTCTTCCAACTGTCCGCTGTGTAATCAGCTTCTTTTAATGTCTTAGCATCTTTAACAAGTGCTTCAAGCTTGCTTGTGTCGGCATTTTCAGTAGTTATAACCGTGTCAACGATATTGTCCTCTGTCACTTCAAAATCAACTGTTGTGTCCTCAAAACCAAGTGCATAGACTGTAATACTCCAATAGCCTGTTCCGTCTGTTCCACCCGGAAGTGATGCTCTATATGAATCTGTAAGACCAAGCTGAATACCCATTGCTTTGTGCATCCAGTTGTCTGCCGCAAATTTTGTACCAAATGTTGCAAGTGCATTTTTGCGTGTAGAGTCATTTCCATAATATGTCCACTTTACAGCCTGCATCTTTGCACCGAGTGCACCGTAACCCTCGCCTTTTGATGTATCTGCATCATCTGCATTGTTTAAGTCTACTCTTAAAAATTCACCATAACTTCCATTTGCTTTCTGAACCTGAGTTTTCAGCTTTGAAGCTTTTGCAAGTGTCTCATCCTTTATACCAGAATCATTTCCCGTCTTTCTTGCACTAAACTTAAATGTTCCATCTTTCTGCTCTGCCGCAGTCTTAAGACCGTTTGTATTTGCAGTAACATCTGCTTTAAGCTCATAAGCTGAAAGATTCATCTCACTGTAACCACCTGCAAGTTCACCGTCATTTTCAACAACTTTATAGATTTTCTTAAAATCAGAAAGTTCAGATGTCTTTACGGCAACAGGAACATATTTAAGACCTGTAACTTTGTATTCTTTTAATTTTGTCTGTGAACCATCAGCCTTTGTGATAGTTCCTTTGCTATATGATACACTTGTTCCGTCTGTGAGATAAAGTGTTTTTCCATCTGCTGACCAATGAGATACACTAAACTCACTTCCATCTTCACCATAGATAACAGTATCACACTGATAACTTCCTCTATGAAGTCCATGATTTGTAGTTGCTCTTGAAACAGCATCAAAAGCACCTTTATCCAACTCTCCTCTTGCATCAGCCTCAGTGTTTGCATCAGTCATACTCTTTGTACTCTGCAGGTAAATATCCTCTGCATCCCAATACTGATCCCATGTAAGTCCGGCATAAAGATATGTATAATCATCTGCTGCCTTTGTTTTAATGTCTGCTGCATATCCCAGTGTGACAACCATTGCCGTTGACAATGCGACTGCCATGCTTTTCTTAATAAGTTTCCTCATCGTTGCTGTCTCCTATCATGTGTATTTGTAAAATAAATGTTTTGTCCGTTCATGATAAATATCTTTAAAGTTAATCATATGTAACTTTAGTAAGAAACTCCTTACTTAGACATCAACCATTATATTTCCCATATAACATGAAGTCAAACACTTTCTTGCTTAATGAACAAAACTTATCAAATAAAACACTTGAATAGTATTTTACAACAAAATAGAGAGCCGGCATAACCGACTCTCTATTTTGGATAATAAATGAGAAAATTTATGTTACAAATATAAACTTATAACCTATTTAACCTTTACTGTCTTTGTTACTGTCTTATAACCAGACTTTGTAACCTTTACAGTAATCTTTGTGTTCTTCTTAAGTTTAGAAGAAACCTTCAATGTGAAATTCTTTCCACTTACTTTAGCTGTTTTAGCTTTATCTTTTCCAACTGTAACTTTTACTTTTGCTTTTGCAACTGAAACAGATCCTTTAACAACCTTTGTTCCTGCCTTTGCTGTAACTTTCTTTACAGACATTGACTTCTTCTTAGAAGATGATGAGCTGTTTGACTTGTTTGATGCTGATACCTTTTTATACTCTGTAGTTATACCAGAAAGTCCAACTTTTTCACCTGTAATATGAACCTTAAGTGCATCTGCTGCATTAGGAACATTACAATTTGCTACGAATTTATAAGATTTTGATGAATCTGCATTGCTTACAATATTGTTTGTAATAGTAATTTTTGAGCCAACTCTCTTTACTGTTACTGTAACCGAAGCATCTTTCATGACTTCAAGGTATGTACTCCAATCAGCAGCACCATCGCCCCACTCCATAGTAGAGCCATCATCAACCCATGTTCCTGCAAACCATCCAAAGTTATCTGCACGAGTTGAAATGTACTGTCCTGCTCCGTCAAAAATTTCTACGATGTAATTGTCCCAGTTGTTTGTTCCAACTGATTTGTTTGTAAATTTATATACAAGCTGGAAGTTTCCGCTAACATCTTCATCACCTGTATTTGCTGTAAATGCATCTCCAATATCAAGATCCTTAACTGTTGCATCACCAACTGCCGCTTCTGCTACATTCTTGTTTGCTGGTACAGCAACTACTGCTGTTGAAAATGCCATTGTTGTTGCAAGTGCGATTGCTAAAATTTTCTTTCTCATGTCTAATTCTCCTCTCGATTTCAATTTATTAAAGTTTTCGTAAACTATTTTAGTTTTTATTATAATAACATAGATATTACAAAAAGTCAACATAAAAATAAAATATTTCATATATTTTTTTCATATTTTGCACAATTTTTATTAACACAACAAAAATGCGTAGTGAAATTTTTACAATTTCACTACGCATATGTAACTGTTTTATATACAGTTTATACTAAACTATCTGTAATCAAACTTTGATTTAATTATTTAGCGATAGCTTTAACCTGCTTTGGAGAAAGTGCTTTGTTCCAAAGTTTAACATCATCGATGTATCCCTTGAATCCTGTATCCCAAGCATTAAGTCCGAGGAAGAACTTGTTAGAGTTTGACATAGTTCCCTTTGCAACTGTTCCGTTTCCGAAAAGTTTTCCGTTTACATATGTCCAAGCATGGTAAGATTTAACATATGTCTTTTCACCCTTTTTACCATACTCACAATAACCCTTCTTATCCCAAGAAGTCTTCTTTGTATTTACAACGAGTGTGATGTGTGTCCATTTTCCTTTTGATACTGCAAGGTCTGCTGTCCACTTACCTTTTTTATCCTGGTGACCATACCATGGGAACTGATCATTCTTTCCATTTGATACACTGTGTGACCAGATTGTAGGAGAGTTAGACTTGTTATCAAGCCATGAATCCTTTGTAATTGAAAGCCACTTTGTGTTCTTAGGATCTGTAATATGGCTTCCTGTGAAGAACATAGCCATGAAGTTTGAAAGGTCTGTCTCAGGTTTAACCCAGAATGAAACTGTCCAAGAACCGTTTCCAAGCTTAACACCTTTAAGCTCAGCACCCATAGAAGCTGCCTTTCCACCTACTGTTCTTGAGATGTAAAGAGCCTTTCCATGTTTACCTTTCTTATACTGAAGCTTTGCTTTCTTGTTTGCTGTAGGTAAAACACCTGTCTTTGTCTTTCCTGTTCCACCACTTGCTGTATCACCTTTACGTGCAACTCCTACTACTTTTTTGCTTGCACCATTCATGCTGAATGTGTACTTTGGCTTTGGAGCTGATGCTGCATCTGCTGCTGTCTGTGGCTGTGCTGCATAAGCTGCTCCTCCAACAACCATAGCTGCTGCTAAAACTCCGCTTAATAATTTCTTATACATTGTTTTATTCCTCCTTTTAATAAAAGAATATGTTTTATTGATTTGTAAATTATTTTAGCATTAGTTGCCTATTTTGTCAACAGTTTATGACTAAATTATTAACAATTCGTAAATATAACTTTTTTTGTATATTTATTCATAAAGTATTTTACGAATAAATGATTTTTCATATACAAGACAAATCATGCTTAAAACCACCGCATTATCAGGCAGCTTATGCTAAAACAAAATATCTGCTTTATCTTTTTTTATTTCTTAATCTTTATTTTGATTGATTTGACAGGTCCAGTAAGTGTCTTTCCGTTATACTCTCTGTAGGCTTTGACAGCTACCCAGTAAGTCTTTCCTGCCTTAAATGTTGTCTCTTCTGATACAGTGCACTTCTTGCCTGTTACTTCCGTAGCATATTTAAACTTACCGTTTTTGCTTGTCTTATAATATACTTCATATCCTGTTACTTTTGATGAATAGTTCCATGAAAGTACGACTTTCGCCTTTTTAGCTTTTTTCTTCTTTGTTACTTTTGCTTTAAGACTTGTAACAGCTTTAAGTTTTGGCATTACTGTCACACCCACTGAAACAGTCTTTGTTATGTCACCCTCTGTATAAGATACAGTTGCATACTGCGTTCCTGTTTTATTTGCATTGACTTTTGAATAATCAACTTTGTAATCAGATGCAGCCAATGTTTTCTGTGTCTCATTAGAGTAGATTGCCTTTACATTTGAGAAATTAATCTTACTTATCTTCTGTCCCTGTGTTATGACATTTGTTCCTGCCGTAAGGCTGATACCGCGAAGTACCGGTGTTTCACTGTTCTCACCTACAATAAATGTTGCGGCTGCCTTGTCTGTGCCGTCTGTTATCTTAAGTGTATTATTTACTATTGTAAGATACTGTCCCAGCTTATAAACACTCTCAAACGAAACTCCATCCTCAGAGCCGTCAAGTGCCTTTACACTTCTGAATGTCTGTCTTTTTGCCATCTCATCAGTACCGGTTGAATCCTGGTTAAGTGTAACCTTACCATTATCATTTACAGTAAGATAAAGTCCTGATTTATTTTCAGACTGGATTGACACATATGCAGGTTTTGTCTTGTCAGACTTACCGTCTGTGAGTACCCACTGTGCGTCTTTTACATCAGAATATCCCATAGCACCTACATAAACATTTTCATAAGGATAATCTGCATCATCAAATGAATTAAGGAAATTTTTATGTGCAAGAACGCCAGCACCCGCCTTTGTGTAAATCTTTGTAGTGCTTCCTGCTATGCCTGCTGTTGTCTCAGGTACTTCATCGATACTTCCGTCTTCATTAAACTTAAGTTCAGTGATATTTGCAACTCTGCGGTATCCGTTTCCACCTGCAAGTGCACCATTGTGATAGATAAAATATGTCTTTCCTTTAAAATCTATAACTGCCATATGGTTTGTGTTTGATGTGACATTTGGTCTTGCGATTTCTTTTCCCTCTGACCACTCGCCATTTAATAAATCATCGGTGGTTGCATATGACATTCCCTCTCTCCATCCTGAAGCATAGAAGAGATAATACTTTCCATAGTAATTGCCATTTGCATCCTGTCTTCTGTAAAGCCATGGTGCTTCAGTATATGAAGTAACTGATGTTTTCTGGATAACATCAGCAGTCTTTGTTGATGTGCCGCCTGTAATCTTTCCATCACCATTCTGGTCTTTTACCGAAATCATATCATCATTTAACTCACAGATATAATAATTTCCATTTCCCCATGCAAGATAACGGTGCTCCTCGCCCTTGTCATCTTTTTCAATCCATACTGTAGGATCGATGTCATTCCATGTGCTTGACTCAGTACCAAAATCAGTAACCTTACCGCTCACAACAGGCTTTCCTAAATCCTTAAACGGTCCTGTAGGACTGTCTGATACGGCAACACCGATAGACTGCTGTCCATTACCTGATGTCGCATCCCATGTGCAATAGTAGAAATAATATTTTCCATTGTGCTTAACAGTCTGAGCTGCCCAAGCCGATGTGCTTCCTGTTGCCCATGAAATATCTTTGGCACTCATTATCTCGCCCTCATATTTCCAATTAACAAGATCCTTTGTAGAATAGCAGATCCAGCCGTCAATATCATATACTTTATCGTTTACTTCCTGATCTGTTGACACATCATGTCCCGTATAAAGATAGACCGTATCTCCGTCTACCATAGCTGACGGGTCACCGCCATATGTAAGTTTGCCATTGTTGTCATATCCGCCTATAGGATTTGTGTACTGGCTCTTTGCCACTTCAACTTCACCCTCTCCGAGCGGTTCTTTAACTATACTGCTGCCTGATGTTACAGACACTTCCGTCTCAGATGCTTCTGCTTTGTCTGAACCTGAAAAACTGTTTACCGCAGGAACAGATGTAGCAACAAGGCTGAGTGCAAGTATGCTTGCAAATAATTTTGTCTTTCTCATACTGTGTTCTCCTCCCAAGAAATTTGTTATTTTATAATTTTTAGCAAAACAAAAATTATTTTATAATTTGTTTAATATTATATACAATTTATGCAAAACTTGCAATATAAAAGATGGATTTTTTTAGGTTTTTTATGCATTTTACATATTTTTGACACAATTATTTTAGTTTTTTTCAAAATAAAATAGTATTTTTGTTGTAAATTGGTACATAATATGTTATTCTTTTATATGAAATAACTATAAACAAAAAACAAATTTTCGGAGGTAACACTATGAAGAAAAACTTTAAGCGGGCTGGTGCCATCGTACTTTCGACAGCACTTGCTTTGTCAACTGCAACGACTTCATTACCAAGTCTTTTCTTATTTAATAATGAATCTGTTGCAAAAGCTGCAAGCGTAACTCATGTAACGACTTCTCCTACGAGAGTTTCCGTGCATGACCCATCTATCACAAAATCAAGTGACGGTACATATTATGTATATGGTTCACACACTGCTGCAGCAAAATCAACTGACCTTGTAAACTGGACAAAGCTTTCAAACGATCTTAATGCAGGTGATTCAACCAGTGCAACAAACAACTTTGTTTTCGGAAATATGCCTGAAAACCTTAAAAAGCCATTTAAGTGGGCAGGTGACCATGATGAAGATGCTTCTTTTTATAATGTATGGGCTCCTGATGTTTTCTGGAATCCTGATTATATAAACACTGACGGTACAAAAGGTGCATATATGATCTACTTCTGCACAAGTTCAACAGCAGTGCGTTCAGTCATTGCTTTTGGTGTCTCACAGAGCATTGAAGGACCTTTCACTTGTGTCGATACTCTTATCTACTCAGGTTTCACAAAGAATAAACCGGCTTTCGAGGGTTCTAAAGATACAAGTTATACAAACACAAATATTCCGGACCTTATAAAGAGCGGTCAGATTGAAAAATATGATACAACCTGGTCATCAGGAGACTCTTATAACAATTCTTATGCTCCTAATGCAATCGATCCGGAAATCTACTATGATAAATCCGGAAAGATGTGGATGACTTACGGTTCATGGTCAGGCGGTATATTCACACTTGAGATTGACCCTGCTACCGGCAAGGCAAAATATCCCGGCAAGACATATACAAGAGATGACGGACTTCAGGTAGACCAGTATTTCGGTACAAGAATCGCCGGAGGTAAGGCAACTTCAGGTGAGGGTCCTTTCATACTCTACGATGAAAAAACGGATTACTTCTATTTATATATGTCATATGACTGGCTTGGTGTTGACGGCGGATATAACATGAGACTTTTCCGCTCAAAAAATCCTGACGGACCTTTCGTCGATGCAGCAGGCAATAACGCAAATATGTATGTATCAAACGGCAAAGCCCACAATGATGTAGGTATAAAAGTTATGGGAACATACAAGTTCTCATGCCTTGATAAGTATTACAAAGCCGAGGGGCACAACTCCGCAATGATAGATGATGACGGTCAGATGTATCTTATCTACCACACAAGATTTTCTGACAGCGATGATTATCACGAAGTAAGAGTTCACCAGCAGTTCCAGAATGAAGAAGGCTGGCCTGTTACTGCTCCTTTTGAAAACAAAGGTGATAAGATTTCAAAGACAGGTTATGCCAAAGATGATATAGTCGGCGAATACGAATTTGTAAACCACGGTAAATCGGGTGTTGCAACTGCTAAGACACAGTCGATAAAGTTAAATGCAGACGGTACCATTTCAGGTGACATAACAGGTACATGGACAGCAAAAGACGGCACATATTATATGAACGCTGTTATAAACAAAGTAACTTACAGCGGCGTATTCTTCCTTCAGCATGATGAATCATCTGATTGCAAAAAAGTTATGACATTTACGGCAATCGGAACAAATAACCAGTCTGTCTGGGGTGTAAAAAAAGATGCTTATAAGTACACGGACAAAGAAATCCTTGAAAGAGCAGCAGGAAACCTTGATGCAGACCATCCTGTAACATCAAAGACAACTTCTGACATCACACTTCCTACAGAAGGATTTAATAGTTCAACTATCACATGGTCTTCAAGCAATACTGACATTATCGCAAATGACGGAAAAGTTACAAGACCTGAAAATGATACAGAAGTTACACTCACTGCCACTATAAAATCAGGAAATGAAACTGTTACAAAAACATACAAAACAACAGTTCTTGCTTCATCACTTATACCTGATTATAAATATGACTTTGAATCCGTAAGTGAAAAATCAGTAGCAAACAGCGGAAAAAACAGTGCTGCAGCAACACTTATCGGCAATGCAAAAGTAAGCAAAGATAACTGGTACGGTAATGTTCTTACTATAAAAAATACAAAGAGTAATGAAAACTATTTATCACTTCCTTCCGACCTATTTAAAAACATTGATGAATCAGGTTTTACTGTTGGAATGTGGGTAAAAGTTAATTCAGAAACTACAGATGCAACTGCATTATTTGAAGCAAAATCATCAAAGAACCGTAACTGCTATCCATACACGGCACTCCATTCAAGCGTTTACGCAGACTTTGCAAGCTTGGAAGGAACAGCAAAAGGAAGTTACCAGACATCATTTATCTCAGGCAGATGGAGTCATGTTGTTTATACAGTCTCTAAAGATGGTGTTAAAACATATATTGACGGTGATTTAAGTGCAAATCAGGAAGTTTCTCTTTCAAATGCACTTTCAGATAACAAATTATCCGATATTGATGATGTCCGTATAGGAAGCGGTATTATGTCGTACCTTGAAGATGTACAGAACGCACAGTTTGACAATATTGAATTTTATTCAACTGCACTTTCTGACAAAAACATAAAAGAAAAATATAAAGAAGAATCTGCTGCATATCCGACATTGAAGTTTAATGCATCAGCAACTACTCTCTATACAGGCGGAAATACCGGTAAAACAGCTAAGCTTTCTGTTTCAGCATCACCAAGCATTACAAAAGAAGTTACATACACCTCTTCAAATCCGGGTGTTGCTGAAACAGCAAATGGTATTCTCACAGCTAAAAAAGCCGGTACTACTACTGTTACTGCAACAATAACTTCAGGTGACAAGACAAAGACACTCACAAAAACATTTACAGTCAAGAAAGCTTATATCAAGTTCACAAGCAAAAGGGCTTCTCTTAAAGTAAAGAAAACAGCTAAATTCAAAGTAAAAGGCTATGGTGTTAAGTTATCAAATGTGAAATGGTCATCAAACAAACCTGCCGTACTTGCAGTTAATAATTCAGGTAAAGTTACTGCAAAGAAGAAAGGTAAAGCTGTTATAACAGCAAAGATAGGCAAATACAAGGTTACATATAAAGTAACAGTTAAGTAATCAGCTATCAAAGTTCAGCCATTAAAAAATAGCAAAACCAGCGTTTTGCTATACAATAAAAATAACTATTGTCCGACCGGACAAACTGCCATATTAATATGATTTAATCCCACGGAATTTTAGAAACAGTAAAATTCCGTGGGATTTTTTATTGCAGCAAAAAACAAATCGAGTAGGAGGAATTTCTCTTAACTGAGAAATTCCGACCTCTCACACCA
>ERZ791810.1497-NODE-1497-length-15503-cov-3.493462_pt1 | contig 15503 bp, 30 predicted proteins | sample MGYA00510304_ERZ791810 | MGnify/ENA primary metagenome ERZ791810 (study PRJEB30046, sample SAMN00791967) | human gut metagenome | study: EMG produced TPA metagenomics assembly of the A metagenome-wide association study of gut microbiota in type 2... | reverse complement strand
CATGCGCCGACCCTGAAGAATTTCGAGGAGATATACGAAAGGCCACCTCCATGATCTCATGGAAATGACCAACTATAGACATGTATACGTGGACAGTTCGCATTTGTCAAATCCCGTGAACAGATTCACCGATCACCCATCCTTGCGCACATGCGCTTGCCACACATCCCACACCAGGAACACCGGGCGCTCGCCGTCCATTCCCACCGGCTGGATAAGCCCGCGAGCGCCCCAATGTGAGATTGTGTTGCTCTTGATATCGATGCCCCATGGTTGTAGTAGGCGGCTGATTTCGGCTGCTGTTCCTCGTGATTCTCCGACTGCGAGTCTGAGCATGCTGGCGCGTTGGATGTCTTTGATGCGGTATTCTCCGGAGCATCTGTCGCATGCCTTGTACCCGGATTTAAGTTCGAGTTCGTCGCAGCGCAGTTCGAACCCGCAGGCTGGGCACCAGCCGATCATTTTGGTTTCCGGTGGCGGGTTGAGTGTGCGGTCGAGCCTGATGGCGGCCTGTCGGGTCAGTTCCACGATGGCGGGCATGTCGGGCCGGTTCAGGAGTCGTGGCTCGTAGCGCATGATGCCCTTGAGCAGTGAGACCGTGTCCATGTGCCGGTAGCGCAGGCCGATAGCCGTGGCCAGTGATTCGACGAGCCGGTCGATGTCCTGTCTGAGTTGCCATGCGCCCAGATTCAACGGGATCGGCGCCACGCTCCTCGTGCCGTGGCCGGAGTGGCGGGCCATCACGCTGGCCTTGCGTTCGGCGATCAGGCACAGCACCCCGTAACCGTCCGCCAGCGAGCGCAGGTCGTGGTGGAATCGTTTGGCGGTGGTGGTTGATGCCATGATGCCCCTCTGGTCTTGGTGGTGTGTTGGTTGCGTGTGGTTGGCATCAGGCCCGTGTCCATTGTCTCATGCCTGGTGTCGTCTTGCGGGTTATTGGAATACCCATATGGCGAGTTTGATGAGCAGGAGGATGACGGCTGTTCCCCATGCGGTGATGGTGACGCCGGTGACGATGTTGGTGAGGATGTCGTTGAATCGGTTTGGCTTGTGGTTCATCAGTGTCCTATTCGATGGTGTATTCGCGTGGGTGTTCGTCTCGCTGGTTTTGTCGTTTGATGCGGCTGATGAGTCGTTGGGCTGCGCGGTCGGCTCCGTGGCTGGTTAGGGCCCATGCGTGGTGTCGTCGTTCGTATTCGCGGTGGGTGCCGTCGGTGGCGAATTCGTTGATGACGATGTCGTATCCGATGTTGGTGCGGGTGATGGCGACTTTGTATGTGTGTTTCAGGATTGCCATTGGGGTTCCTCCGGTATGTCTCGGTCGAGGACTTGTGTGAGGAACTTGTTGAGTTCCTGTACGTCATGCCAATCGATTTCATGTTCTATCGAGTGGTCGAAGCGGACTTTGAATTGTCCTGCTGGCGTGACCCCCATCATGAGCGTGGTGTGGTTTTTGGTTTCGATTTCGATGGACTGCTTGACGCTCATTCCGTCCATCCTTTGTCGGCTCCGTCCGCGTGGGCCCAGTCGCAGGAGATGCCGGCGTTGCTGTTGTGTGCGATGCAGGTCACGCGTCGGCTGTCCGGCATGGTGATCGTGCAGGTTTCCCACTGGGCGTTGTAGGTGGAGCATTCGCTCTGCGTGACCGCTTCAGTGTGCTTGTCGGCCGACGAGTCGATGGGAGTGCCCTCGCAGCCTGCGAGCGCGGTGATGCAAAACATGATGGCGGCCAGTGCGAGAATGCGTTTGGCTAATGTAATTCGCTGGTTCACTGCTTATCCTCCGTTTCCGCCTGATCGTCGGTGATGTAGTTCTTGGGTGTGAGGGTGATGGTGATCTGGCAGTCGGCGGCGAGTGCCTGGTGGATGAGGCTGGTGATGTCCGCGTTGTTCATTGCGGATTCCTTTCGTTGGTTGGTTGTTTGGTTTGTCGGGTGACGGTCAGGCTGCGGATGTGTGGTTGGAGGATTGCAGTGCCGTGTTTGGGGTTGAGGGACAGGATGCGCAGTTGTCCGAGGCAGAGGTCTCGGTCGTGGAGCACGAACCGGGTGAGCTGGTATTCGGGGGTGAAGGGCGGGATGGCTTTGAGGTATCCGTCGATGATCGTGCCGTCCACGGTGGTGATGATGCACCGGTGGCCGTCGAGCTCTTCCGGCGTGGCGGTTCGCCAGTCGATGGTGGCTTGCACGCTGCCCATCATGCGGCCTCGTCCAGTTCGCCCCGGTCGATGGCCTGGCACAGGAGTTCCACGATGCGGGCCGCGTCGGTGCCTTGGGCGAGCAGGCGGGTGACGTGTGGCAGCCAACGCAGGCGCTCGCCGTCGTCGGGTTGGCGGTTTTTGAGTGGTGTGCTGGTGTCGAGGAGTTTGCGGGCTCGGCGTTCGAGTTCCGTGGCTTGGTCGGTGGGTGTGGTCGTGGTTTCGGTCGGGGTGCCGATGTTGAGTTCGCGGCCGCGTTTGACCCAGTTGCGCCATGCGGCGTCGAGGTCGTAGGGGATTTTTCCGTTGGCGCGGCATGTGTCCTTGAATTTTTCGAGCTCCCAGTCGGGGTCGAGTCCGTAGCCGGCGGCGAGCGCGGTGAGGTCTGGTGTCGGCTGGTAGAGGGCGAGCGCCTGTTTGCGGGAGTCGAACGTTTGTTCGATGGTTGTTTTTGTTTTTTGCGCGCGCGTACTCTCTCTTGGTGGTTCTAATGATGGTTCTTTAAGAGATTGGGTGTCATGGGTGACACCCCGTGGCGTCATGGGTGACACCCCGTGATGGTCATGGGTGACACCCCGTGTGGTCATGGGTGACACCCCGTGGTTGGGTTGCGGGGTGTCATGGGTGCTACCCCGTGAATCTGACGGGGTGTCACTGGTGCTACCCCGTTTTTTCGTGGTTTGCTTGTTCTTACGGTTTTTGTATTCGACGTGGTTGTGGCCGTCGAGGGTGATGTGGTAGACGTAGGGGCTTCGGTCTGCGCGGTAGCGGGTGCCGTAGTCTTCGTCTCGGGTGATGAGCCCGTGGTCTTCGAGGTAGCGCAGGGCTCGTTGCACGGTGCTTGCGCTGGCTTCGCCTTCGGCCATGAGCCGGTCGATGCTTGGCCATGCGCGGTTGTTCTCGTCCGCGTAGTCGCACAGGATCAACAGGAAGAGTTTGGCGGAGCGGTCGCCGACCTTGATTCTTTTCGCCCGCCCGTACAGCAGTGAGCTCATGATGTCACCTCTTGAGTAGTTTGAGGGCGGTCTGGTGGCCGGTGTCGGTCAGGCTCCAGTTGCCCTCGATGTCGGGTTGTATGAGTCCGCGTTCCTCCAGGCTGGCGAAGGTGCGCGAATTGTTTTCGTATGCGGGGTAGGCGTTGCGGTTGAGCATGGCGATCAGTGTTTCGACCATGGTCGGCGAGAGTCGTTGGCGTCTCATGGCATGTCCTCCACTCGGGCCCACAGTCGTCGGCTGGCCGATGACACCGCCTTGCGGGTTTCACGCAATCGGGCGAGCGTGATGGTCAGGTCTTCGAGCACGTCTTCGGGAGCGCCTTGGTCGCGCAGCCGGCCCGCGCTGGTGGCCAGCTGGTCGATCAGCATTCCCATGGCGTCGAGTTCGCCGCACGCGGCCGCCCATTTGCAGCGTTGGCGTGCCGTCTGGCGTCTACTCGGCATCGTTATCGTCGTCATGGTCGTCTCCTTCCTTCATGACCTCGATGAGACTGCCGGCGAGCGCCTGTGTTTCCGCGTCGCTGGGCTTGTATCCGAGCAGTTCGAGGGCTTGGTAGTAGTCGTTGATGTGTTGCAGGCTGTCCAGCTGGTTTTTGTTGGTCCATGCCCCGGGGTTGATGTCGGCTTCGCGGCGTGCGAGCAGGATGAGGATGAGTTGGAGTTGGCGTGTGTTGTCTGTGCGGGCTCGGCGGCGTAGTTCGTCGAGGTTTTTGCCTGTGGTTATGTGCCAGATGCCGTTGTCGGGGTCTTTGCCGGTGATGGGCAGTGGCGTGGTCATGCGGTTGTATGCGGCGATGGTCTTGTCTGACCAGTTGATGTCGCCGGAGCCTGCGGGGAACCGGTATTCGTCGTTGCCGAGGATTTCGCCGTCTACCAGGTGCAGGAGGGCCTGTTGCATCATGGGTTTCTTCCATGTGTTCTGGGTTTTATGGATCCATTCGGCTCGCAGGGCTTGGCTGGCATCGTGCAGTTCCCGTGCCTTCTTCGTCTGTTCGCGCGCGTAGGCTCGGCGTTGTTTTTCGGCTTGTTTCGCCCGGTTGGCGTTGTCGATCTGGTCTTGGGGGATGCGTTCGTAGACGATGGCCCTGTGGTCGGTTTCGTCAAGGCCGATGATGGCGTCGATGTTCGGCTTGTTGCCGATGAGCTTCTGCCATTGTTTTTCGAAGCTGGTGTTTTGGATGTTGGTGATGCAGGTTGAGTATTGGTAGCCTTCCGGCGCGTCATTCCACCAGTTCGAGGGTGCTTGGCAGGTTTTGAGTCCGGCGCGGTGCAGGTAGTCGAGCGCCTTGTTCATCCACACGGTTCCCTTGCGTTCCTCGCGGGCTTTGCGTACCGTCCAGTCCCAGTTGTTGGTTCCGGCCTGGCGTGCGAGTTCCTGCTGGGTGGTTTCGTCTCCTTGGAATTCGGCGAGCACGTCCAGGTCGGATAGTGACAGTTGGTTGAAGTCCTTGGCGAGGGCTCGGGTGAGGCGTGGGATTCCCGCGATTTTGAGGCGGCGGCGCACGAAGTCGGTGCTGCGGCCGGTCTTTTCGGCCATGTTCTCGATGCTGCTGCCCAGGTCGAGCAGTCCCTGGTAGGCGTCGGCTTCCTCGATGGGTGTCAGGTCGTGGCGTTGCGTGTTCTCGATGACCATGAGCTCGCGTTCGTCCTTGGGCGAGAGTTCCATGATCCGGCATGGTACCTGTGCGAGTCCGGCCTGTTGGGAGGCGGCGAGCCTCCTGTGGCCGATGACCACCCTGTAATCGGTTGAATCGGCGATCGGGGTGACCACGAGCTCCTGCTGGATGCCGTGCGCGCGGATGCTGTCGGCGAGCGCGGTGATGTCTCCGATGTTCTTGCGGGGGTTGTTGGGGTTCGGCTTGAGTCGGGTGGTGTCGATGAGGGTGATGGTGGGGGTCATTTCGTGCGGGTCACGCTCCTTGGTTGATGGCTTCGGCGAGTGCTTGGGCGGTTTGTCGGATGCCGGGGTTTGGGGTGATGGTGGTGAGGTGGAGTGCGAGGTCGGCGACGAGTTGGGGGTATTCGTCGGTGTGGGCGAGGATGGTTATTCTGCTGTCTCCGTTTTCGATGTGGGTGGTGTTCCAGTCGGCGTCGGTCAAAGTGATGCCGGTGGTGTGTCCTGTGGTGTTGATGATGGTGCTCATTGGTTCTCGCGGTTCTCGTAGTTTTGTGGTTCCTGGTTGATGGTGTGGGGTCGGCGCTTGCGGCGGGCTTTCTGTCGTTGGTGTTCGATGGTTTGGCGGCGGTGCTTGTGTTTGCTCACTTGGTGGTGTCCTTTCGGTCGTGGGGGTGTTGGCGGAGCATGTCGGCGAGGCGTTGGCTTCGGCGTTGCAGGTTGTCGTGGATGGTTCGCCCGGCTGGGGTTGCGGGTTGCCAGTCGGGCAGTTCCGGCGTGCTGATGGGTCGGATGGTCAGGTAGACGCCTTCGGGGCGGGTTTCGTCGGCGTAGCGTTTGCTGATCTGCCAGTGGATGATGCGGCTGTCGTTGGAGATCACTCCCTCGCGGTTTCGGCCGGGGTATCGGCTGTTGGTGGTTTGGAGCGCGTCGCCGATGGCGCGTTGGAGTTTGTCGAGGTCGCCTCCTCCTGAGGTTTTCGCGGTCTGCCATGCGGGCAGGTCGTGGAGCTTGTCGGTTCGGGGCACTCGGATTTCGCCGGTGATGGAGATTGGGCAGTCGTAGGGTTTGAGTCCGCTGGCGGTCATCATGCTGACGGCCGTGCCGCGGATCGCGGCTTCCCAGGATTGCAGTCTTGCGTCGACGCTGACCGCTTTGCCGTGTTTGGTTCGCCATGGTTGGACGCTGCCTTTGGTGATGGGCGTGCCCTGCACGATGATGTCGAGCGGTTGGCCGTTGTTGTCGTTGCCGTTCATTGTTCGGCTCCCCGATATTGTGCGATGACGACGTAGCAGTCCTTGTGGCGGCGGTCGGGCGCGATTTCCACCCGGTATGAGCCCTTGGGCTGGAAGCCGACGAATTTCGCGTTGCGCAGGCGGCGGCGCAGTTCGAGGGCGCGGCGACGGCTTTTGCCTTCGGCGACGATGGCCGGACGGTCGGGGAATCGGCGCAATGCCTGCGCGATCCGCTTCCATTTGCTGGCGGTTCGCGCAGGGGTGGTCACGATGTCGTCGGGCCAGCGTTCGATGAACCGGACGCTGCGCAGCAGTTCCAGATCGGTGTCGGATGCGGTGGCGTCGCCTGTTTGGGGTGTTTCGAGCTTGCTGATCTCCGTTTCCACGGACTCCGCCGGGCCCAGTCCGAGATGCTTGAACTACTGTTCGCCTGTGATCGGTTCGGCGCCGGTCTCGGTCTGGGTTTGCGTGCTTTGCGTTTCCTCGGCTGGTTGTGGTGCCGGCGTCTCGGTGGCCTGTTCGGGCAGTGGCGATGGCGCCGTCTGGGGCTCGAGGCCGGGACGGTTGATGCCGTGTTTGCGGCAGTATCGGCCGACCGCTATCTTTTCGTTGGATTCCAGCGCGTCCCACCCTTGGTCGACGGCGATGCTGTAGAGCTGCTTGACTTCCTCGGTCGTGTATTTCGTGGTCATGATGCTCCTTAATTGGTCCATGGGTCATTGGCTGGTGCCGTATATTCGCCGTATTCGCCGGACTGCGGCGGCTGCGGCGTCGCGTGTTGGCCTCGCTGGATGCGGGTGATGGCGGTGGTGGCGCGTTGCAGGCTTGGTCCGATGTCTTCGATGACCCAGCGTGTGGACCAGCCGGTGCCGCCGTCGCGTTTCTCGTACTTGCTGGTCTGTGGGCGTACCGTGGCCATGATCTGGTCTCCCTTGCCGAGCGATGCCACGATGTGCTCGGCGAGTTCGCGCCATGCCTCGCACTGCCAGCTGGTGGGCGTGACATCGACCGGGTTGCCGGCCGTGTCCTTCTCCCAGCCGCTGGACAGGATGCGCAGGTTCACGACCGGTATCCCGTTGCCCGTGGTCCGGTATTCCGGGTCAGCGGCCAATCGGCCCCTGATGATCGAGATGCTTGGGTCTTTGGCCAAATCAGTCTCCCTTCGGTTCTTCCTGGTCTTCTTGGTCTGGATCTTCCTGGTATGTGGTGGATGGCAGCAGCACGCCGACGGTGAAGCAGTACATGCCGCCGAGCATCGGCTCTCCCCTGCCCTCGTGGGCCCCGACCAGCAGGAGAACCAGACCGGTGAGCGCGAGGATCAGGCCCGTGACGCGGATGATTCTGTCGCGCATGCCTATTCCTCGAATTGGGCGATGAATTCCTCCATCGCCTTGCGGGTGACACGTCGCCAGCTTCTGGTTCCCCGTCGGCTTGGCGGACGGAATGTGGTGAGAGTGCCGTTGTTCGCGGCGATGAGCAGTGCGTGATAGTCGATGTTCCACACCTTCGCGGCCGAGTTCAGCGTCCAGGATTCACGTTCGTTGAGCGGTGTCTGGTTGACGGGGATCCGCACGCCGTATTGGTCGGCGAGCGCCTTGCGGGTCTGTTTCGTGGTTTCGGCGCGCACTCCCTGCTCGTTGAGTCTGGTCATGAGGGCCACGTGTTCGAGGATCTTGGTTTCGTTCATTGCTGGTCCTCGCTTTCGGTGAGGTATGGTTCGAGTTTTTCGATCGCCCACGGGAGTGCGAGCAGTACGCCACTGGCGACGTAGACGGCGAGCGCGATGGTGTTGCCGATCGGGTGGGCGCAGCCGTCGTGGGTGAGCAGCCATGCGAGGGCGAGCAGCATGATGATGGCGAGCGCGATGATTTCACCGTCATGCTTTTGCTTCGGGGTTCGCATCGATGGTCACCCCCTCAGGCAGGTAGTCGGCTAGTTCGATGGATGGCAGGAATCCCGCATCCGTTTTGGCGTCCATCAGGAGCACCTTGCCGATCTGGTCGGCGACGGCGCTGCTCATGCTGCGGACGAAGTCAGGTATGCCCTCGGCCAGATGAAGGCCTAGAAGGTCGCTGCCCTGTTCGCCTGCGCTGTCGAGGGTGACTCGCGCGATCGGCGCGGTCATGCCACCAATGCTTACGGTGAAGTCGAAGATGATAGGTTGGCCACTCATCACGCCACCAGCTTTCGGGGTAGATTTGTTGTCATGATTGATGTCTCCGCTTGGATTTCCGCCGGCGCTGCCGTTATCTCTGTAGCCATGACCGGGGTCACGATCTGGTGGCCGTGGCATACTCGCAGCCTGCCTTCGTTCACACAACGGAGAATCACTCTCCGCCATGCTGACGAACGACTGGTGCCGTTGATCGTCGCGTGTGGTTTCCGCCGTCCGTTCCTGTTCGCGGAATGGAGGAACGACGGCGACGGGCCCGCGCACGCGGTCAAGGTGACAAGCGATTCGGCCTGCGACATCCGTCTCATGGTCGAGGGCCCGCAGTTCGAGCACGGGTACGATCTCGTGGATGACGTGGCCCTTCTGAACCCCGGAGAGAGTTTCGTGGCGATCATTCTGCCGACCTCTGGAACTGACTTGGAATCTGTGGATGCAGTTCTGGAATATCGAGAGGAACCCACCCGTTTGGATCGTTCCCTCGTATCCACACGCTTCCCGTTGCCATATCGATTGCCAGCACTGCGTCCGCTGGACATCCGCGAAAGACGCGCTGCCTGGGAGTATCTGCGCGAGACCTGCGAACGGCTGGGATACGGAACCACCGATGCCGAGGTTCGTTATTTCGTTTCTCGGGTATTGCTGGAAGACTATCGAGCGGTAGATCCAACATGCGTCGATAATCCTCGGTCTGGCTGATCACCAGTTGCCGTGTACCAGAGCAGAAATATGCAACCGTCATCACGCCACCAGCTTCTGCGTTAGCGGCATTACCGGCACTCCATCAGTCAGCTGGAAGCTGGTCACGATATTGATGACTTCCATCACCGTAGGGGTGCCTCCGTTGGCCAATTCCTCATATCGCTGTTCTGTAAGTCCACATGCCGCGACAAACGCTGAATGGCTCAGATTCCGAGTTTTTTCCAATTCGGCGAAGAATTTGGGAGAGATAAACAGCCCTTCCATGTTTCGCTCCTTAATCAAATTGTTCAATTTCTTAAACAGACTGTATCACAACTTAAACGTTTGTCAAAAAACTTTTGATACGGTATGTTTAATAAATGAGACACCAATTCAGGAGGTAAACATGAGCGCTTTCACAAGTTGGGTCAGTGAAATAGCCGGCGAGAACATGAGCAATCGCGAGATCGCCAAAAAAGTGGGAATGACAGCTGCCACATTCCACCGAAAGTGGACCGAAGACGCTTTCGTGTCCGATGACGCCATTGTCATCGCTCGCGCCTTCGGACGCTCACCCATCGAGGCACTGGTTGCGTTGGGCTCCTTGACAGAAGCCGAAGCGAAAAAAGCCGAACGCGGCTACTCCCTATCTGAGTACACAACACTTGAACTCAGCCAAGAACTGCTTCGCCGAATCCAGACCAGCGCCGAGACGCCGGAATACCTGGAAAAACCAGTTGACGAGGCAGCAAAAGAAATCTTGTAAGAATAAACAAAAAAAAACACCCCGATCGCTCGTTATGAGCGCCGGGGTGTTTTGTCATATCTCGTAGGCCTCTATGGTGAGGCTGGTGTAGTAGCGGCTAACGAGTATTTTCAATCGCTTGCCAACAAGTGGCTCAGATGCAAAGTATGCGGCCGTCGACCGCGCCGTTATTTCCGAGAGCAAGACACCTCCGCTTTTGAGTGCAAAGTGCGGTTTTGCCTGCGATCCTTCCGGCACCGGTAGCTGTTCGACAGTGGCCTCGAAAGCGATGAACCCTTCGTCGGGAATTCTAGGACCATTCCAATTGTTCTCCGAGACGCGGAATATTGCCGTTGCGGCGACCACATCCGCTCCATATGCTTGTCGCTGTTCGTATTCCTTGAGCGAGGCGTTGCCAGTTTCGCTTTCCTTCGCCTCTTCCAGCGTTGGCACCATGACGTAGATTTCGGGAACGCCTGTTTGGTACCATCCTTGGCGCATGGCCACGAGTTCCACATTTTTCGCGTCAGATTCAAGGATTGCACGAATGTGGATTACCGCGATGTGGTTGAAGAGAACGCCGAACGGTTTCCCTTTGTATTCGACCGCATACCCATCATCCACGCCGCTGCGCCATTGCCTTCCGTTAAGTCGACTTTTCAGCGTTATCGGACGGGTAACAACGCTGATTTTTTCGGCACGCCCCTCTTTGAGCTTGAGTATGGGGCGTGGGTCGTAGACGTAGATTGTGGCAGGGTATGAACCGGAGACGGTTTCGGTTTCCCGAGTCGCCGACACTGACAGAGTTTTTGGCGGGATGATGATCGGCGACAGCGATATCGTCCTTGACAACGCAGAACTTTGTCCCGTTTCTCGACGAGCCGACGCCAACGCTTCGCCATCCTCCACCTCGACGCCGACGAGCGCAGGCGATGTTTCATCATTGGGTTGTGCATGTCCGTGGTTTGCGCGTCCGTCCCAGTGACCATTGGCTGCTCGTTTTCGCTCGTGTTCGTTATCCTCGTCCAGCACGATGCTGGGGTCTTTTGCGGCCCTGGCGGCACGCTGTTCGGCCCGAATCTTTTCGGGGTCGTGAATCATGTCACCGATGACCCACAGCATCCATCCGATGAATGAGATGATTAGCGCGATTATGGTGCATGTCAGGAAATCGGTGCTCAATCCGCCAACGAAAATCAGCAGGGCGAATATCCATACTCCGATTGCCAGAATCCGGAATATGACCATACCGATGGTTCTGGGCATCGACGCCTTTCGCTTGGCCTGACGTTTTCCGGGCATCATGCCTCCAACCTCTTTGTTCGTTCGGCCGACTCGATGCGGCTATGTTTAGATTCTACCGCCGTCTTTTGGCATCATTCCGCCACTTCATCTGCCGACAGGGGTTTCGACCGCCATCGATACGCTGTCACGTTCCTTAAATCATCTATGACTATCCGCGGTCGCAGTTCAGGTCGGCATTGCGTTTCTGTATTCCGGTCGAATCGGTCGGCGGCATCACATAGCGCAAGACACAGTTCCTCGACGGATACGACGAGGCTGTACTCCGCGTTTTCCTCGTCGTCATGTTCCCACGTCTTGCCGAGTTTCGAACTCAGTCCAATGCGCAATGAGAACGAAACGTGTTCAAGATTGACGTCATTCCGCATCAGCTTCCCTTGGTCATCCAACTCGTACAGGTATTTGGTCTCCATATTGGCATCGCCGTTGTGAAGCAGTTCGCAGCGCAGCTTGTAACATGCAAGGGCATCAAAGGCCGGCATCGGGTCCTTACCCATTCTTGAGCTAAGGGCATATCCACAGTATTGCCGGTACCAGTCCATGTATCTTTTCCCGACTTTTTTCTCTTCCGGAAAGGCAATCTGCCCGTAGGCATCCGGAATTGTGAGCGCAAGAGCTAGGGCGGCGCCATAGCATTCCGCCTGCAGCGTCTTCCTTACCTCATCGGCAAGGCTTATCTCCATAGGGTTCATCATCTGCGATGCAAGTCTTCTATTCCCTGTCGGCATCATGCCTCCAACCTCGTTGTTCGTTCAGCCAACTCGATGCGGCTTGATTAGATTCTACCGCCGCATATACGGAATCGCCCCGGCCTCTCTCTGCGAGCGCCGGGGCGGTTTTCAGTTATCTTTGTCCGCCAATGCTTTGGCGATGTATGTCATGGTGTCTTTTTCCAGTTGGGTTTGTTTTGGGTTTTGTTTTTCGGCTTCACGGTCACGGTGTTTGTCGTGGAAGGGGAAGAGGTTGCGTGCGATGACCCATAGGATGCCGACGACTTCTCCGAGGCTTGTTGCCATCCAGGAGATGATGACGACCGGGGATTCTTTGTCGGTGTGGATCATGTATGCGACGTATTCGGAGACGATGGCGTTGCAGTTCCAGAGCTGGATGCCGACGAATACGATTGCAGTCACCGCGAGTATTCCTCGCAGGATGATGGATAGCCATCGTCTTGCGTTCCGCGCCTTAAGTCTTTTGATTTTCTGGGCTTGTTCCTCGAGCTCCTGTTCTTTTTGTCGATTCAGGAGTTTTGCTCGTTCGAGGTTGAATTCGAGGGCCGTTTCGGTGGTTTCGTCGTCGGCGTCCAATATGGAGGCGGTTCGAGGACTCGGAGTTGTCCCGTTTTCGGTGGTTGTCGCGGTGTCGTCGGCGTTCTCTTCTTCCTTGACGGAATCGGGAGTGGAGGAGAACGCCTTGCTGTAGGCGGCCATCAGCTGGCGGAATGATTCCGAGGCGTCAGCGTTTTGCTTGTTTTCCACGGGCTGGGTTCCTTAGCGGAGTCCGAGTTTCGCGATGCGCAGGTCCATGGATCGCTGCGAGACGTTGAACGCTTCGGCCAGTTGTTCCGGGGTCATGCCCTGTGCCCAGAATTGCCGGACCGCGGAGGCCGGCATGAGGAGCGCCGCGGCGAATCCGTTCGCCCAACGCTCGTCGGGTTCCGTTCCCTTCGATGAACGCTCGTCTCGGTAGTCGATCTCACCGCCCTCGTCGCCCAATGCGTATTTTTGGTATTTCTGCACATAATGGCCGATTTCATGGGCAAGGGTGAAGCGTCGGCGGTGTGTATGGGCGAGCGCGTCGACCACGACTTTGCATGGGCGGCCCGCTTCTTTGACGATCATGCCGTCCGTGCCGCTATCAAGTAACAGGTACTGCACTTCCAACCCCAAGCGTTCCGCCACTTGGCGCACGTCGATGGGTATGTTGATCCGGTTGCCGTCCATGGCGATGGTCTTCATCAGCGTCTCCGCGGCAGCGGTGGCGGTGGCTCCGGTGTTCTCGATGATCGGGCGCACAGAGGGAGTGGCTTCAGTCATATTATCCGTTGCGGCCAATATACGGGTCACCTCCCATCATGCACGCGCGGCAGCCACTGAAACCACCGCAATCCACCTAGACACTCCTGCTATTTTCCTAAAAAATGTGGACAAATGTGCATAATTCCGCTCTCAAGCAGACATGCTCCAAAGGCACATCACGCCCGGCATCTCCTTGGCCAATTCATTGCAGCACATCATTTTCCGTCGTTTCAGCTTGCATAACTTACTTAATTGAGCTATAATTATTATGTCAACGAAAACAGAACAGTGGAAGGAGGTGAGACATGGATGAGGTCTGGAAAGCGATAGAAGCCATCGGCTCCCTGCTTGTCGGAATCGCCGCAGTCATCGCGGCGGTGAAATCCAAAGGCAACGAGCCACCACCCGCACCAAAGCCCAAGCCGCCGCACATACGGCGAAGGCCTCGCCGGTAGTACAAGAGCCGCAGATTCCGAATAGTCCTAGTATCCGGAGCTGCGGCTCCCTATCCCCAGACTAATCCATGGAACATCATGAACACAACAAACGCATACAGGCTCGTCTCGCTGATATGTGGCGCGATGTGCCTCATTCTCGCCATCGGCGGTCAGGCCATCGCGGCCGGAACCTTCGGCATGGCCGCCGGAGTGTTCGGCTATCTGTCGGGAGGCCGGAAATGAGCACCGCAAGATATCTCAGCCTCAAGGAGGTCGGCGAGCGCATCGGCACGAGCAATCCGGCCGCGAGGGGGTATCATCTGCCGGAACCGGACGCACTGATCGGCACGACTCGCGGCTGGCTTCCGGAGACAATCGATGCGTGGAACGCCGCCCGCCCCGGTCGTGGTGCGGGCGGCGGAAGGCCGCGCAAGAATCGCAATCAGGCCGATTCCCCCACCGCCTGACGAGCCTTGTCGGCGAGCGCCGCAAGGCTTGCGGCGGACCAGTGGGTGTATCCGGCCGTCGTGCTGATTTTTGCGTGGCCCATCATCGCTTTTCTCGCGTCTTCCGGGGCTCCGGCTTCGGCGAGGTGCGTGGAGAAGAAGTGGCGGGCGCTTCGGATGGTGACGTAGGGCAATCCGGCGTCTTCGAGAGAGCGTTTCCAGCGGCGGCGTTCCACGGTGTTGGTGAGCGGGTGTCCCTCGCGCGTGAATATGAGCTGGCCGGGCTGGCATTGCCTGCGTCCGACGAGCGCCCAGAGTCCGAGCCACGTCTGGTTGCTGACGGGCACGAACCGGTTGCCCTGCTTGCTTTTCGGTTCGACGAGCCAGAAGCATCCCTCGTAATGGCGGGAGCGGAGCCAGTTGGGCACTTCTGCATCGGATCTGAAGCGTTGGAGCTCCCACATGATCTGGATTCCGTGCACACCGTCGACGGTGGCGAGCTCTTCGGGCAGGATGGCGAATCTTTCGGCCTCTCTCATGCCGGTCTCGAACATGATGTTCCACATGAGGCCCCACATTTCGCGGTCGTCGTCGGTATCTGCCAGGTGGCTGTATTTGCGACGCTTGGGGTCGAGTGCGGCCTGCGCCGCCTGGGCCGGCTGTCCGGGTTCGAGGATTTGGGTGGCCTGCGACTCGTAGCGCGGCGGCGTTGCGGCGAGCGCCGGGTTCGATGGGATGAGGCGTTCGCGGACCGCTGCGTCGAGCACCTGCCTGAGTCTGAGATAGTGGTTGTGGACGGTTTTGCTTCGGTGTTCCTTGGCGAGTTTGGCGCACATTCCGTCGATGGTGGCGGGGGTTATTCTGTCGAGTCGCATTCCGCCGATGACGCTGCGGATGGTGTTGCAGTCGGATCGGTAGGTTTCGAGGGTGCGGGGTTTGACGTTGGGCGCGATGGTATTGAGCCATCGCTCCATCCATTCGTCGAGCGTTGGGGTTCCGGCCAGGGGCATATCGCCCTCGCGCTGCAGTCTTTTGATTTTTTCTTGGAGCCGTTGCCGCGCGGCGGTCTTGGTGGGGGCCTGCGCCTCGACCATGCGGCGTTTGCCGGTGCGCGGGTTTGGTGCGATTTCTTTGCGCGCGTGCCAGGTTCCTCGTTGATCCTGCCATTCGCTGCCGCTTCCCCGCGGCCTGCGTGGAGGTGTTTTGGACGTCGTTGTTTGGTTCTGTGCGGGCATCATGCCTCTTCCTTGGTCATGCTATGTATCAGCTGGAGGTCATGCTATAGGTCATGCTATCGAGGTCACAATCAGGCACGTTTGGCCCAAATCTTGCAATCACGATGATTCGGCACCCGAATATGCGAAAGGCCGCAAACCCTTGGAATTGCTTGGGTTTGCGGCTTTTGTCAGTGGAGCGGATGACGGGAATCGAACCCGCGTAATCAGTTTGGAAGACTGAGGCTCTACCATTGAGCTACATCCGCGTTAAGCGTCGCTTTTGGCGACTTGAGTTATTATACATATTTCTTCGGGGATGGCAAACGCGTGTGGCTGCAGCAGGACCAGCCAATCTAGTTGATGGATTGCGGCTTTGCCGAGGACTCCCCTCAGTCACCTACGGTTTCCAGCTCCCCTCAAAGAGGGGAGCTGGAAACCGTCGAAAT
>ERZ791810.1482-NODE-1482-length-15637-cov-13.904569_pt1 | contig 15637 bp, 10 predicted proteins | sample MGYA00510304_ERZ791810 | MGnify/ENA primary metagenome ERZ791810 (study PRJEB30046, sample SAMN00791967) | human gut metagenome | study: EMG produced TPA metagenomics assembly of the A metagenome-wide association study of gut microbiota in type 2... | reverse complement strand
TGAATAAACTTCCGATGGAATTTGCGGTAGAAGCACAGAAACTGCTTACTATCTCATTGGAAGGAAGCGTGGGGTGATTTACTAGTTGGCAATTTACGATTTACTATTTGGCTGCGCGCTTGTAGGAGGTAAATTGTCGGTAGTATAGGTTTTTAATAGTAAATAGTAAATGGAAAAATAGTACATATAATCATGTTAGAAATAAAAGACCTGCATGCCAGCATTAATGGCAAAGAGATATTGAAGGGTATTAACCTGACGGTGAATCCCGGTGAGGTGCACGCTATTATGGGGCCGAATGGTTCCGGTAAAAGTACGCTTTCTTCCGTATTGGTGGGAAATCCGGCTTTTGAGGTAACAAAAGGTTCGGTCACGTTTTATGGAAAGAACCTGTTGGAGTTGAGTCCTGAAGATCGTAGCCATGAAGGGATCTTTCTTAGTTTCCAGTATCCGGTAGAGATTCCGGGTGTGAGCATGGTCAACTTTATGCGTGCTGCTGTGAATGAGCAACGCAAATATAAAGGTTTGCCTGCGCTGACGGCCAGTGAGTTTCTGAAACTGATGCGTGAGAAACGTGCGGTGGTAGAGTTGGATAATAAGTTGGCTAACCGTTCGGTGAATGAAGGCTTTTCGGGTGGTGAAAAGAAACGGAACGAGATCTTTCAGATGGCCATGTTGGAACCGCGGTTGAGCATCCTTGATGAGACAGACTCCGGTTTGGATATTGATGCGCTCCGTATTGTTGCGGAAGGAGTGAACAAACTGAAAACTCCTGAAACAAGCACGATCGTTATTACTCACTACCAACGTTTGCTTGATTATATCAAACCTGATATTGTACATGTCCTTTATAAAGGTCGTATCGTAAAAACTGCCGGACCGGAACTTGCGCTGGAACTGGAAGAAAAAGGATATGATTGGATCAAGAAAGAAGTAGGAGAATAACAAATAATAAGTTATGATAGTTGAACAACAATATATAGACCTCTTCTCACAGACGGAAGCAATGATCTGCAAGCATAGCGCCGAAGTGCTGAATGCGCCTCGTGCAGCTGCATTTGCCGATTTTGAGCGACTCGGATTTCCGACCCGTAAGATGGAGAAGTACAAATATACGGATGTGAGCAAGTACTTTGAACCGGATTATGGTTTAAACTTGAATCGTCTGGCTATTCCGGTCAATCCGTATGAAGTGTTTAAGTGCGATGTGCCGAATATGAGTACCGCCCTGTATTTTGTGGTAAATGACGCATTTTATAATAGAGCACTTCCTAAAGTCAATCTGCCGGAAGGTGTGATTTTCGGCAGCTTGAAAGAAGTGGCCGGACAGCATCCGGAATTGGTGAAGAAGTATTACGGTCAGTTGGCAGATACTTCCAAAGATGGGGTGACTGCTTTCAATACAGCTTTTGCGCAAGACGGTGTTGTATTTTATGTGCCGAAGAATGTAGTGGTAGAAAAACCGATCCAGCTGGTAAATATCCTGCGTGCAGATGTCAACTTCATGGTGAACCGCCGCGTACTAATCATCCTGGAGGATGGCGCGCAAGCCCGTCTGCTGATTTGTGACCATGCAATGGATAACGTGAACTTCCTGGCAACACAAGTGATTGAAGTATTTGCAGGTGAGAACACGGTATTCGATATGTATGAACTGGAAGAGACACATACAAGCACCGTTCGTATCAGTAACCTGTATGTAAAGCAGGAGGCAAACAGCAATGTATTGTTGAATGGAATGACTTTGCATAATGGTACTACCCGCAACACCACTGAAGTATTGTTGGCAGGAGAAGGAGCCGAGATAAACCTCTGTGGCATGGCAATTGCCGATAAGAACCAGCACGTAGACAATCATACAAGCATCGACCATGCCGTACCGAACTGCACCAGCAATGAGCTGTTCAAGTACGTACTCGACGATCAGTCGGTAGGCGCGTTTGCCGGATTGGTATTGGTGCGTCCCGATGCGCAACATACGAACTCTCAGCAAACTAACCGGAATCTTTGTGCTACGCGTGATGCGAGAATGTACACACAACCTCAATTGGAGATTTACGCGGATGATGTGAAATGTTCGCATGGAGCAACGGTAGGCCAGTTGGATGAGGGTGCATTATTCTATATGCGTTCACGAGGTATTGCAGAGAAAGAAGCTCGTTTGTTATTGATGTTCGCATTTGTCAATGAAGTGATTGATACCATTCGTTTGGAGGCACTGAAAGACCGCCTGCATCTGTTGGTAGAGAAACGTTTCCGTGGCGAGCTGAATAGATGTCAGGGCTGTGCCATTTGTAAGTAACCACTAATAATTAATAAACGTGGATATTCAAAAGATACGTGAGGATTTTCCGATATTGAGCCGTACGGTTTACGGTAAACCTTTGGTTTATTTCGACAACGGTGCGACAACGCAGAAACCCCGTCTGGTGGTTGATGCGTTGGTGGATGAATATTATTCCGTTAATGCCAATGTGCATCGCGGTGTGCATTATCTTTCGCAACAAGCTACGGAATTGCATGAGGCTTCCCGTGAAACGGTGCGTCAGTTTATTAACGCCCGTAGCACGAACGAAGTTGTCTTTACTCGCGGAACAACGGAAAGCATCAACCTACTTGTTTCCAGTTTTGGCGACGAATTTATGGAAGAGGGGGATGAAGTGATTCTTTCCGTAATGGAACATCACAGTAACATCGTTCCTTGGCAACTGTTGGCTGCCCGAAAGGGAATTGCCATCAAAGTGATTCCAATGAATGACAAAGGCGAACTCTTGCTGGATGAATACGAAAAACTATTTTCCGAACGAACGAAAATAGTCAGCGTGGTTCATGTTTCGAATGTGCTGGGTACAGTGAATCCGGTGAAAGAAATGATTGCAACGGCTCATGCGCACGGCGTACCTTGCCTGATAGACGCTGCACAGTCTATCCCTCACATGAAAGTGGACGTACAGGAGTTGGATGCTGATTTTCTGGTGTTCTCTGCCCATAAAATATACGGTCCGACAGGTGTCGGAGTGCTTTATGGAAAAGAAGAGTGGTTAGACCGCCTTCCGCCTTATCAGGGAGGAGGAGAGATGATTCAGCATGTCTCTTTTGAGAAGACCACTTTCAACGAACTTCCTTTCAAGTTTGAAGCCGGTACGCCCGACTATATCGGAACTACCGGACTGGCAAAAGCCCTTGATTACGTGAACGGACATGGACTTGAGCAGATAGCCGCCCATGAGCATGAACTGACAACTTACGCTTTGCAACGGTTGAAAGAGATTCCCCAGATGCGTATATTCGGTGAAGCAGCCGAACGGGGAGCAGTCATCTCCTTTCTGGTAGGAGATATCCATCATTTCGACCTCGGAACGTTGCTGGATCGTTTGGGTATTGCCGTGAGGACGGGACATCATTGTGCACAACCTCTCATGCAACGTCTGGGTATAGAAGGAACTGTACGGGCTTCGTTTGCCATGTACAATACGAAATCGGAAATAGATACATTGGTGGCGGGAATTGAACGCGTCAGCAAGATGTTCTAACAATATAAGCCGCTATTCCTGTGGGATGGCGGTTTTTTTTATTCTTTAACTAAAAAAAATGCTTTCAAGTGCAGTGATTTGAGCTTTTGTGCGTCTAATAGGTAAAGAAACAAAATGTTCATTGAATATTAGGAGGGTCGTGAGACCATGCTCATATTATATAAATTCTCTCTCTTTAACATTAATCGCAGCTATATCGTAAGAAATTACGGTGTAGCTGCAACTTTTTTAGGGGGACTTGCGTCTAACTAAATACATATAACTTACAGATAACTAATAAAGAAAAAACTATGCTGATGACAACCACTCCCATCATTGAGGGAAAACGAATAGTGAAATATTATGGAATAGTTTCCGGAGAGACAATCATAGGTGCCAATGTATTCCGCGACTTGTTTGCAAGTATTCGGGATATTGTGGGTGGTCGTTCCGGTTCTTATGAAGAAGTGCTGCGTATGGCAAAAGATACAGCGTTGAAGGAAATGGAGGCACAAGCAGCTCAAATGGGAGCTAATGCCGTGATAGGTGTTGATTTGGATTATGAGACAGTTGGAGGTAGTGGCAGTATGCTGATGGTGACTGCTAACGGCACAGCCGTAAAGATTGAAGAGGATTAATTGATTATTGTTTTTTACTACAGAACACGGAAGACGCAGCGCATATACTTTGTTTAGTATCAATGGTATAAAAAACTGTGTCCTCCGTACTTCTGTGGTGAATATTATTCGGCAGTCAGCTCAATCACACGGCTGAAAGCCTGATTGGTAGTGAAAGCATTGATTCCTACTTTCATCAGATAATCTCCTGAATAAGTCTTCTCATTGGCAGCAAGATTCGATTTAGAGTTCGGCATCAGGTTGATTTCTTTCACCTTATACATTTTCTTCGCATCCAATCCCTGAAGTTTAACCGGGAGCAGCTTCTCACCGAAACGTGGGTGGATATCGTAGGTATAAAGCACTGCTTTGTTCTTATCCGGTGCGGCGTACATGACAGACATGTGATTACCATCGTATGGAGAAACCAGTCTGTACTGGTCACCATCCAGAATCACTTTCTTCAAACGTGTCCAGTTGGCAACTGCGTTTTGGCAAAAAGTCTGTTCGTCCGCATTCAGCTCTTTCAGTCCGAGGTCGAAGCCCAGTTTACACATACTTGCTACATCGGTGCGGAATTTCACGCTTGTCTTCTTGTTCCAGCTGGTTACGTGTGCATCCATTGCTTTGGCAGGGAAGATTTGTGAGAATCCCCATTGGATAAACAGACGCTCTATCGGGTCTGTATTGTCGCTGCACCAGAATTCTGTGAAGTATTTCAATGCTTCGTAGTCGCAACGGGCGCCACCGCCGGAGCAAAGCATCATCGGTACGTTCGGATATTTGTCTTTGATACGTTCCAATACATTATATATACCACGTACATGGTCGATATAAAGTTGTCCTTGTTTATTTTTCAAATAGGGAGAATAAATATTTGTGATGGGAGAGTTGCAGTCCCATTTAAAGAAAGCCACTTCCGGGTTCGCTGTCAGAATGTTATCCACTACGCCAAACACAAAATCCTGTACTTTCGGATTGCTAAGATCGAGCACCAGTTGGTTACGGTAATAGTATGTTTCGCGATTGGGCAGAGTGATTGCCCAGTCAGGATGCTTCTCGAACAATTCACTTTTGGGGTTTATCATCTCCGGTTCGATCCAGATACCGAATTTTACTCCGGCTTCTTTGGCCGATTTCACGAGTGCGGGAATACCGCCCGGCAGTTTGGATTTCATCACTTCCCAGTCACCCAGTCCGGCATTGTCGCTGTTGCGCGGATGCCTGTTGCCGAACCAGCCATCATCCAACAAGAACATATCTACACCCAGGTGTTTGGCTTCTTTCATCAGTTCGGCAAGCAGTTTCTCATCGAATTTGAAGTACGTATTTTCCCAGTTATTCAATAAAGTCATGCGGTTGCCTTGTCCGTCTTTCAGTTGGTGGTTGCGTGCCCATGCGTGGAGGTTGCGGCTGGCTTCGCCCGTACCGTTGTTGCTGAAAGTAAAGATGAATTCGGGAGTGGTAAATACTTCGTTCGGTTTTAGTTCATAATCAGATGCATACGGGTTGATGGCGGGGATAACGCGGAGATTGCCTACGTTGTCCACTTCAAAGGTAAACTGGAAGTTGCCTGTCCATCCGATAGTCCCTAACATGGCACGTCCTTGTGTTTCCTGTGCCGGTTGTTCAAAACCAAGTTCGAAGAACGGGTGGGTATGCATGGCGGCACGGCTTCCCAGTTTGGTGTCGATCACCTTTTTGCCGAACAATAGAGGTTGCGTGCTCATTTGTGCTTCTTTAGCCCAGTCGCTGCTGAATTCAGTCAGATAATACTCGTTTCCGGAGAAATAAAGCATCGTCGAGGCGTAACGCCAGATGGTGACAGGTTTCTTTTCAGCATGTTTGATTTCACTCCACGTCTTGATGACGTTTTCTTTCGGATAAGCGATGTAATGCAGCGTGACTTCCACCGGGTACTGATCGTCTTTCAGTTGGATAGTCGTTTCCGTGCCGCCTGCCACTGCTTTTTGTTCGGAAGATACATAACGGAGAATCGTGCTCGGGTTTCCATCATTGTGCGTGATTGCTACAGCCGGTTCAAAATAATCCTCGGCGCCGGAGCCCGGATATACTTCCCATCCACGGGTGGATACGCTGCCGTCACTGCCTCCTTTCACGTATGGAGAAAAGTTGTTGATGTCTTTCTCGTTCAGCAACTTATCGCCCAGATAAGCCTGATAAAGTCGTCCGTTGGGAGCTACTTGGAGAATTAAGTCTGTGTTGTCCGTTGCGATGCGGATAACGTTCTTTTCCTGGGCGTCCATTTGTGCCAGGGTAAACAATGCCGTAAGTAATACGAAAAGTTTCTTCATGGTTTTTTAATAATTAATTAGGTATTAGTTAGTTTGTGGGCATATAATGCCACAAAGATAGTTATAATTCGTTTGGTATGAACTAGAATTTGATGCTTGCGCTAAATTCTACGGTGAATGGGCGTAAATAATTTCCACTCATATAATTTCCGGCGTACTGGGCAGCTTCTTCTTTCGTAATCAGTTCCGAACCGTTGATGGTTCCGCTGGCTCCTTTCTGATTCAGGAAGTTGATGACTGTTGCCCCCAGAGACAGGTGTTTGTTTACGTTCCAGTTGATTCCTCCGAACGTTTCCCAGCGACCGTTGAAGTAGAGCGCTTCCTGAAGATTGGCGTACGTCTTGCCGAAATAGCGGAAACTAAGCCAGAGGCGTAAGTCTTTCGTGATGTTATAGCTTGGGTCGAGTTCGACAAGTATCTGCGGGATCTCTTTTACGATCATTCCGTTGGCATTGACAGACATCTCCGAGCCATCGTTGAAAGTGACACTTGCGTTATAGTTCTTGTAAACAGGCTTCTGATACGTGAACAGGGCGTGTAGATGGAAACCTTTGAACGGGTCGATCTCGGCAGAGGTAGTCCATCCCAGTGTTTTGATATTATAGATAAGCAATACGGTCTTTCCTTCTTCCGTTCCCGGTTTCGTGAGGTTTTGCTGGTCGATGTTATTGGATTTAGAGATATAGGTCACCATAGAGGTGAGGTTGATCCAAGGTTTTTTGTAGAACAGACCGCCACGAATCAACGGTATGGTGACCCGTTTGTATTGTTCTTCCGTAGGACCTGTTCCGGCGTATTCGTTGATACGGGGGAAGCGGGTGGCTACTGTTCCGTCGGCAGTCAGCCCGAATTGTCCGGTTACGTTGTAAGTGGCGCGGAGTGTGGCGGCGTAGTTCAGTTTGTCTTTTACTACTTTGGCAGGATGAACACTGCGCGGGGTGGCGATGATATTTCCTGTTTCTTTCTCTTTTTGGTAAGTGGTAAAGTCACCGATGTGGAAGTTCGAGAAACGGGAAGCGGATATCTGGTCGGCACTCATCCGGTAATATTCGAGGCGTCCGCCATAATAGATATTGAATTTGGGAGTTACCTGCCAGTTGTCTGTAAGGTAGAGGGCGAGTTTGTTTTCATATCCCATTGTATATTCGGGGCTAAGCTCGTTGTAGCCGTATGTCTGCACGTGTTGACTGGTCAGTGTGGGGTCCAGGGAACTTGTTGCGGTGGAAGTGAGTAGTTGTGGATAGTTCTCTACGGTAGCCATCCATTGCAGAGAAGAGGAGTGGTAGTCAAGATGATAATACCATTCGTTCAATCCCAGGCGCAAATCATGGTTGCCGAAAGTCTTGTTTAGTTCGGAAGTAATCAGGAAGTTTTTCACTTTACCTACGTGCAACCAGGTACGGCGGCCTTCTGCCAGTCCTTCATACGGATGGCCGTTGGATAACGTAAAACCAGCGTCGGCAGTTACTTCGCTGATGGTACTGCCTCCGAAATCTACATAGTTGGCGCGTGGGGCATCCATATATTTCAGGTTGAATTTCCACAGCAGGTCGTTTTGGAAACGATAATCGGCAATCAATGCTATTTCATTGGCACGGTTTTCCGAGCCGTCGCCTAAATTCCATGTTTTCATTTTCCCGTCTCTCACGTCCATGTATTCAAAAGAACCGTTTTGCGGGACATACGAATTCGTTCCCAGTTTGAAGCCGTCTATCTCTTTCACCGAGCCGTCGCCGACATAGATAAAAGGAGCGGCATTGGCATAACTGCCCGGGTTCTCACTGCGGGAATGTTTGTAGAGCAGGGATATTTTGCCCCGTCCGTTGTTGAAGAGGCGGGTCAGGCCGGCATGATAGATCTCGGTGCGGTCTGTATAGTTTGCAAATTTGAGGTCGAAACTTCCCGGATCGAAGTTCTGATAGATGCTTGCGGTGTAGAGCCAATGGTCGTTGATGGCTCCTGAAACATTGAAATCGAAGTTCTGCATTCCGAAATGATTGGTCCGGTAGTTGAAGATACCTTGAAAATCTTTTTGTCCCAGTTTACTGAAGGAGTTGACGGAGTAAGCGATGTTACCGGTGGTGATGGCCGACTCGGAAGGAGATAAAAGTCCTACTTCTCCCAGGCTGCTGTCGCTGCGCCAATGGGCGGCGAGCTTGTGAACGGCCGAGGAATAGACGGCGGGAAGCCCATTCTCATATACATTAACGTCCTCGCTGGGAAGCCCGATTTGAATTTCGCGGGGTTTGTTGGCATCGGAAGCATTCAGCATCACATTGCGTTCGCCTTCTTCTGCTTCTTTTTTAGAAGGGTTGGCAGGTTCTTTTGAGAGATTGGCAGGAATTGTGTCCTGCTTCATTTCGGTTCGGTTCGTCTTTTTCTTTTGATCCTGAATGTTCGCTGCATTCCCGTTGGAGGGAATCAGTTGCAACAGGGTTGCTAGAGCAAGGCAACTAAAGGTTACTTTTTTCATTACTTGTATTCATTTTAAGATTTTGGAAGTTCACGTCGGTTGTGTCATTTTGACGAAGGCAAAGATAGGGGGAGGAGAAACAGGTGGCTATACTCTCTTTTGTCAAGATGTGCAAGAGATGTTTCAAATGTATGATAGCGCCCTTGTGGTGCGACATTTATTGCCATCCTTGCAACAAATGTTTCATCCTTCCTATGCATTTAGCGTAAAAAAAACTATATTTGTCGCTATCTAATATCTGTGTATGAAAAGGAATTTGCTGCTTTTTCTTCTTTCTGTTTGTTTCTTCCTTCCGGACTTTGCCGCGACGGGGCAGTATAACTTTATCCGTGTAGATGGTGAAAGCGGTCTTTCGAACAGTCATGTCAAGTCCATTATTCAAGATAGTTACGGTTTTATCTGGTTGGGTACCCGCAATGGACTTAACCGTTACGACGGAGTGTCGATGAAACTGTATAATTGCTATGACGAGACTTTGCAACATGGCAATCAGGTCATATCCGCTCTTTTTGAAGATAATCACCGGCAGTTGTGGATAGGCACGGACGATGGTGTCTATATTCAAGAACTTGCCACCGGGAAGTTTTCTTTTTTTGATGCCCGTACAGAGAGCGGAGAACAAATCAGATACAATTGGATTGAGGATATACTGGCAGACCATTCGGGAAATATATGGGTGAATGCGCCCAATCAGGGAGTTTTCCGCTATCAGGTGGAGACGGGGAAGCTGTTCCGCTACATTCCTTGTCCTGGTAAAGATAAAAGTAAGGACTTTCCGCAATCCATCTGTGTGGATAAAGACGGTACGATTTGGGTCGGTACGTACGGAGCGGGAATCTACCGTTATAGCCCGGAACAGGATAAATTTGTGGCGTATGCCACAGAGGCGCTTAAAGGAGATTTCATATTTACTCTGTGTGATTATGGCGATGAACTGATTGTCGGCGTGCATGAAGAGGAATTGAAACGGTTCAATAAGAAGACAGGGGAGGTGAGTGTGTTCCCTGCGCCAGAAGTGCATCGAAAGATTATTCGTTACGCAGTTTGCTTTGGAGACGAATTATGGGTGGGAACTCAAAATGGTGTTTATGTGATTAATGAGAAACAGAATAGTGTGCAACATATCCCTGCCGATGCCGGAGGAAAGTATGGGCTTGGAGATGCTATCGTGGATAAGATTTATCGCGATCGTGAAGGAGGAACTTGGATCTGTACGCAATTTGGAGGAGCCAGTTATCTGCCTGTACGTTCGCTCGACTTTTCTGTTTATCTTCCGGGAGCACCCGGTACGGTCTGTGGACGTCGCATCAGTGAATTGGCGGAAGAAAAAGACGGGACAGTGTGGATTAGTACGCAGGATGGCGGGGTTTGTTATTGGAATCCGAAGGCGCAGACTTTCGTAAAAGTTCCCGAATCACCGGACCGTCAGAATGTATTGAGCTTGTTTGCTTCGGATGATTTAGTCGGGGCGGGTTACTTTAAAGGAGGTATTGATCTGATAATTCCGGGGACAGCCTCTTTGGCTTCTTCTTCCATTTCTTCTTCGACTTTTTCATCTTTGACTTCTTCTTCTACTACTGTATCTCCTGTTTCTGTTGCCTCCTCTGCCATTTCTACCACAAACATTTTTCGAGGGCAGGTTCATACATTCTATCCCGCACAACTCGGCATCAGTGAAGGTTCGGTGTTTGCCCTTTATCGTGACCGTGGGGGAGTCATCTGGCTGGGCGATGGTTGGAACATCTTCCGTTCGACCGACAAAGGGCGGACTTTTGAGAAGATGGAACAATTTGGTTACGCTTATATGCGTGACATCCTCGAAGATAAATCCGGCAATATATGGGTCGCAACAATGGGTAATGGCATATTCCGGTATAATCCGCAGACGGATCAGATGGTCAAGTATCAATGTGTACCGGGAGACAGCACCTCTATCGGAACGAATGAAGTGACAGGCATTTCGGAGGATAGCAAAGGTCTTCTCTGGTTTTCTACGGATCGGGGAGGATTATTGTGTTTTAACCCCGAAACGGGCAGGTTCCGGACATACACTAAAGCGAACGGTCTTCCGGACAACGTGACCTATAAAGTGGTGGAAGACGCACAACATCGCATCTGGTTCGGAACAGACCGTGGACTGGTTTGCCTTCATCCGGAAACAGACAGCCTGCAAATCTTTACCCGAAACGATGGGCTGCCTGATAATCAGTTTAATTATAAATCGGCTTTGGCTGCCTCTGATGGGACTATCTGGATGGGGACCATCAACGGACTTGTCTCTTTTAATCCGCAGATTGTCCGCCGGAACACGTTTGTCCCTCCGGTCCACATCACCGGAATGTATGTACAAGGACGTGAAACTCCTTTCCCGGCAGATGGCGTGCAATTGCCTTACCGTTCTAATGTCGGCTTTGATTTTGTTGCTTTAAGTTATACATCGCCGGGAGCAAACCGTTATGCTTATAAAATGGAAGGTATAGACAACGACTGGAACTATACGTCTGCTGCACATACTGCGTCTTATGCCCAGCTTCCGCCGGGAGACTATTTGTTTCGTGTGCGTGGCAGTAATAATGATGGTGTCTGGAATCAGGAAGAAGCCACTTTATCGGTACGTATTCTTCCACCTTGGTGGCGTACAGTGTGGGCGTACCTTATCTATATCATTGTTGTATCCGGTAGTTTTGTACTAACCCTTCGTGCCTATCGCCGCCGTGAAGTGCAGAAGATACGTGAACAGCAATTATTGGCGGAACTGGCGCGTGAGCGCGAATCCCACCGTACGCATGAGATGTTTATTAATCAGATCACTTACGGCGCCTGCACTCCGCAAGGGGATGCCATGTCACGGGCGGACGAGCAACTGATGTCTCAATTGATAGCCAAAGTGCGTGAGAATCTTTCCGATGCCAACTATAATGTGGAAGCATTAGCTGCGGCTATGAATATGTCCCGCTCCAGCCTTCACCGTAAAATTAAGGCATTGACCGACCTTTCTTCACTCGATTTTATCCGTATCATCCGGCTAAAACATGCTGCGGAATTGTTGCAGGAGGGAGAACTGCGCATCAATGAGATTTGTGACAGGGTAGGATTTCAGTCACCTTCTTACTTCGCCAAAGTATTTCAGAAACAATTTGGAGTCACTCCTACAGAGTTTGCCCAGCAGAATAAGCAGAGAATGACAGATAGTTAGTAGTTATTGCCTATTATTCGTTGTCTCTTTGTTTGAATTTGAACTGAAATTAGTTTATTTCCGTACAGTAATGCACTGTTTCAGCCTATTCTAACAAGGGTATATTCTCACTGCAATGAGAAAAAGTTCTCATTACAGTGAGTATTTCTTCTCATACTTATGAGTATTTTTTCTCATAGGGATAAGTATAGTTGAGAATGTTTACGGAAGTTTTTTTTGAATTATAATTGTATGAGTTTACCTCATTTCCGTACCGTTTCTGGTTAAATGGGAAGTTAATTCAGACAGAAGAACATAAGAACAAAAAATAGAATAGCCGTTCAATAAGCAACAGAAATAATTTTCAAAGCGCAGCCTTTATGTTCTTTTGTTCTTATGTCTAAAAATAACTACCATCTGCTCATTTGTCCAAAGAGACGTATAAAAAATAGGATGATTCAACTCTGTAAATTCTTTCTTTTTTACTTGCTTATTTCGATTGATTTCCATACTTTTAGCCTCCGTAATCCTTTAAAAATTGACCCTATGGACAACATTCTTTTCTGGCTCGTTCCAGTCGCTTCCGTGTTAGCCCTCTGCTTTGCTTATTACTTTCATAAGCAAATGATGAAAGAGAGTGAAGGTACACCCCAAATGATAAAAATAGCTGCTGCTGTACGCAAAGGAGCTATGTCTTATCTAAAGCAACAATACAAAATAGTAGGTTGGGTATTCTTGGGGCTGGTTATTTTGTTTTCAATTATGGCTTATGGTTTTCATGTACAGAATGCATGGGTTCCCATTGCTTTCCTTACAGGTGGATTCTTCTCCGGACTTTCCGGATTTCTGGGGATGAAGACGGCAACATACGCGTCCGCTCGTACCGCTAATGCTGCCCGTACTTCTCTGAATGCAGGGTTAAGAATTGCTTTCCGAAGTGGTGCCGTGATGGGACTGGTGGTCGTTGGCCTGGGGCTGCTCGATATTTCTTTTTGGTATCTGTTGCTGAATGCAGTGATTCCTGCTGATGCACTGACACCTACTCATAAACTCTGTGTAATCACTACCACCATGCTAACATTTGGTATGGGAGCTTCTACCCAGGCGCTCTTTGCCCGTGTAGGCGGTGGTATCTATACAAAGGCAGCCGATGTCGGAGCCGACTTGGTAGGCAAAGTAGAAGCCGGAATCCCGGAAGATGACCCTCGTAATCCTGCCACTATTGCCGATAATGTGGGCGATAATGTAGGCGACGTGGCCGGTATGGGAGCCGATTTATACGAATCTTACTGTGGCTCGATTCTGGCAACAGCCGCACTGGGTGCTGCTGCTTTTATCCATTCGGCAGATACAGTGATGCAATTCAAGGCAGTGATCGCCCCGATGCTGATCGCGGCTGTTGGTATTATCCTTTCTATTATAGGTATATTTGCTGTCCGTACCAAGGAGAATGCGACTATGAAGGACCTGCTTGGCTCTTTGGCTTTCGGTACGAATCTTAGTTCCGTATTAATTGTTGCTGCTACATTCCTTATTCTGTGGTTTCTGCAACTTGATAACTGGATTTGGATTTCTTGTGCCGTAGTAGTCGGACTATTGGTAGGTATTATCATCGGACGTTCTACGGAATATTATACTTCCCAATCCTATCGCCCTACCCAGAAACTAAGTGAAAGCGGTAAGACCGGACCTGCCACCGTAATTATCTCCGGTATCGGTTTAGGTATGCTTTCTACGGCTATTCCGGTAATTGCAGTCGTGATTGGTATCATTGCTTCCTATCTGTTGGCTTCCGCCGGCGATTTTGCCAATGTCGGTATGGGACTGTATGGAATCGGTATTGCGGCTGTCGGCATGCTTTCTACTTTAGGTATCACTCTGGCAACGGATGCTTACGGACCGATTGCGGATAATGCAGGAGGTAACGCAGAAATGTCCGGCTTGGGTGCCGAAGTCCGCAAACGTACCGATGCGCTCGATTCATTGGGGAATACGACTGCTGCCACCGGAAAAGGTTTTGCAATCGGTTCCGCTGCATTGACAGGCTTGGCTTTGCTGGCTTCTTATATTGAAGAAATCCGAATCGGCCTTACACGGCTTGGTAATGTAGATCTGACCTTTGCGGATGGTAGCTCCATCAGTGTGGCGAATGCTACTTTTATCGACTTCATGGATTATTATGAAGTACATCTGATGAATCCGAAAGTTCTTTCGGGTATGTTCCTCGGTTCCATGATGGCTTTCCTGTTCTGTGGATTGACAATGAATGCCGTAGGACGTGCAGCTGGGCACATGGTAGATGAAGTACGTCGCCAATTCCGTGAAATAAAGGGTATTTTGACAGGAGAAGCGGAGCCGGATTACGAACGTTGTGTTGCAATATCAACAAAAGGTGCGCAACGTGAAATGGTTGTGCCTTCCTTAATCGCTATTATTGCCCCTATCCTTACAGGTCTTATTTTCGGTGTTCCCGGTGTGCTCGGTTTGCTGATTGGTGGCTTGAGCAGTGGCTTCGTACTGGCTATCTTTATGGCTAATGCCGGTGGTGCATGGGATAATGCAAAGAAATATGTAGAAGAAGGAAACTTTGGAGGAAAAGGCGGTGAAGTTCATAAAGCAACCGTAGTAGGAGATACTGTGGGCGATCCGTTTAAAGATACATCCGGGCCGAGCTTGAATATCTTAATAAAGCTAATGAGCATGGTAGCCATTGTAATGGCAGGGCTTACTGTTGCTTGGAGTTTATTCTAAAAAAAGCAGGAAAGAAGTAAGAAAAAGGAGGCAAAACAAGTCTCCTTTTTTAATTTGAATTACCTTTGTGTCAAAATAGAAGCGATAAATATGTTATTACCTTATTTAAACGAGAATCTGATTGAAGCCGGATGTGATGAGGCCGGTCGTGGATGTTTGGCGGGAGCAGTATACGCTGCTGCGGTTATTCTTCCGAAAGATTTTAAGAATGAACTGTTGAATGATTCCAAGCAACTGTCGGAAAAGCAACGTTATGCACTGCGTGAGGTAATAGAGAAGGAAGCGATAGCCTGGGCGGTTGGCGTCGTGTCACCGGAAGAAATTGATGAAATAAATATCCTGCGGGCTTCTTTCTTAGCCATGCATCGTGCAGTGGATCAACTGACTACCCGCCCGCAACATTTACTAATCGACGGAAACCGTTTCACTAAATATCCCGACATCCCCCATACCACGGTAGTGAAAGGCGACGGGAAATATCTTTCAATAGCTGCGGCTTCTATTTTAGCCAAGACATACAGAGATGATTATATGAACCGTCTCCACGAAGAGTTCCCTTATTATGATTGGGATCACAATAAGGGGTATCCAACTAAGAAACATCGCACCGCCATTGCCGAACGTGGAACTACCCCTTACCATCGAATGACGTTCAATCTCCTGGGAGACGGACAGCTGACTTTGAATTTCTAAAGTCACTTTGTTTCATTTTACACATATTTTCTACATTTTTTTGCAGAATAAGCACGATTTTGTTACGGATAACCATAAGATTGTTCTGTTTAGGCTAAAAA
>ERZ791810.1481-NODE-1481-length-15658-cov-14.960649_pt1 | contig 15658 bp, 15 predicted proteins | sample MGYA00510304_ERZ791810 | MGnify/ENA primary metagenome ERZ791810 (study PRJEB30046, sample SAMN00791967) | human gut metagenome | study: EMG produced TPA metagenomics assembly of the A metagenome-wide association study of gut microbiota in type 2... | reverse complement strand
CGGTGCAGCTGTCTGACGCAAGGGCGGAATCGATTACAACGTCCTTCGGCATGAATATCTCTACAAGCTTTGTACCATCCCCTAAAGTTACGGTAAAACCGCATCTTTGAAAAACGGTCAGTCCGAGGACGCTGCCATCGCTACATAGCGGCAGCATTTTCACATTCAGCCCAAGAACAGCGTTTGCAAGCCGTTCAGGGTCAATGGGTTCCGGGGCATCTTTGCTGATCCCGAAGCGGGTATAGTACTGGTCGATATACTTACCCGCTATGCGCGAAAGGTCTGCGCGGGATAAGTACCTTGCCATTACGAAGCACGGCTTTCCGGCACAGAGCAGTAGGCTTCCACGAACCACTTGCCCCGTTCAAGCCAAAGATTCCGCTTCTGACCGCAAATCAGGCAGGTGAAACAGTGACCTTTTCCGCCTAGGCGTGATGTCCCGTGTTTGACTGCCAAGACACGATCAATTCCATAAGTGTGAGCCTTGTCATAGTTTATGGCAAGAGGGCGGATCTTGCCATCAGGAGTAAAACGAACGTCCACTTCGACGTATCTTTTCTCACGGCGAAGGTTGTAATCACCACACATCAGAAATCCTCCTTTTTGCAGATTTATCAGAATGCAGCGTGCATTACTTGCGAGTCATACTGCGTGCCACGAGCTGTTTTTCGTTTACCGGATCACAAAGGAGTGTTCTTGTTATGAAAAAGAAAACTGCTCTCACCAAAATGCACATAGCCCCATCCACAGTGCGCTATGATGCAGTCGCCGCAAGGGATAGTAATGAGGTAGGTCTGATCCTCGCAGCTGTACGAAAAAAGAATGGCTATTCACTTGTAGCTTTCTCTGAACTTCTCCGTCACTATGGCGTCGATGTCAGTGATAAAGGAATCAGCAAATGGGAAAAAGGAGTTTCCCATAGTTAAAGATACCACACCCAATATCACAAACTCACGCTTAAACAATATTCCTTAGTCAACCACATACAATAACAAATACAAAAAAGCTGGAAGCAGACTTAATTTTGCTCCCGGCTTTTCTTTATTGTTTTGATGAAGTCGTTCAATGATACTTGTTTTTGCTATCTGCTTACATAATGTGCATACTTGTCACTTGTGTTCTGATATATCTGTCCCTCTTATTGCCTAAACTCATATTAAGGGTGTGATATATCCAAGTGCAATAGCCTTGTTATAGGCTTCGATAGCATTTTTAGCCCCCAGCTTATCATAGATGCTTTGGATATGGTTGTAAAGTGTCCGTTCACTGATATACAGTTCTTGCGCTATTTCATGCTTTGTTTTCCCTGTTCCAATCGCCTTAATAATTTCCGCTTCACGATCTGTCAGGGGATCTAATAAAGGGGGCGTAGTGGACTTGTGACCTTTACTAATAGCTGTGAGTTTTTTTACCAACTCGTCAGCAGAAGCAGACTTATCAATATAACTTACGGCGCCTTTTTTAAGTGCCTCCTGTCTATAAACTGGCATATCATAAGAGGATAGCATAACCACCTTTATTTTTGGCTTTTTACTATATATCGTTTCTATCAGATCAATGCCAGAACTTTTTGACTGCTCTCTTAGGTTGACATCAAGTAATACAATGTCCCATTCGTCTACGGAAAGAATATTCCAAAACTCTGTTTCATTACTTACATAGCGACAGATAGAGATTTCATCCCAATCTTCCAGAAGTTTGCTTAAACTCTCTCCAAATATCCTGTGATCATCAAATAGTAATATCTTCATTTTTTCTCCCCAAAACTGCCGTTGCAGTTAAAATACCATCTTTCTCTAAATACTGAATGTTACCACCATTCCCATTTATCAACACCGTCAAGAACAGCATACCACCTTTGGAAGAAAGAATATTTTCAATGTCATTTGGTTTCGCTCCATCATTTTGACAGGTAATTACGAATCTACTTTCTTCATTTAGCGCGATTTCCAAATGAATAAAAGTAGCGGCAGCGTGTTTATAAACATTGTTGACAAGTTCTTTGATTATCTGCATAGTCTGTTCCAAACTGTTATCTTTTTTCAAAGCAATCCTTGCTTCGCTGTCAATCGTGAAATCTACAAGTATATTCTTCTTTGGGTACAGCTTCTTAATCGCGTCAAGCATATATCCGATATGTTCCCATGAAGCATACCCCGAAAAGATATTAGAGGAATAGAAATTCATCATATTTCTTACCCGCAATTCCAAATCAGACAATATCCTTTTTGTTTCATCAACATCTGGTGAGCGAAGCGACAGGAGATTTTTGGCACCTCCAATGTCTTGAAGCACATCGTTATGAAGCAGTCTTGAGAAATCTTCCCTCTCATTTGCAATATAGTTCGTTAATTCATAATACTTTGTCAACTCCTTGTAACGGGCCTCCATATCGCCAAGATGAATGACAGCAAAAGCCTCAAATAAAAGCATTATAAGCTGAAAAAATACATTGACTTGTAGGGTGGACAAATCAAAGCAATAAAGTACGACTGTAAACAAGGGAATCATAAGAGCGAGGACATATCTTGCTTTCCTCTGGGCAATCGGAAGAATATTAACCTGTTTCAAATTTATATATCTATAATCAAGGAAAATTCCCATGAACATTCCAACTAACATGGTTATAGCAGGGAGAATTTGGAAATCAAAAAACGACAGTATGATAGCTGCAATTCCAAACAGCAAGCGAACCATTTTACCCCGGCTTGCGTCAGTTCTTACCAGCATTATTCCGATAATCAATGCAAAAAACAGAAATGCACCCATGTATAAGGTGGAAAATCCATCATACATCAGCGCCGCAATAAAGGAAACAGAAAGCAGGTTCCAGCCACATTCAGATATTGTTGCCTTTCGCCGTGATGTCATTACATGAAGATAGAGCAGATTGAAATAACAAAGCAAGACGGCAATCGACAATAAGTTGATGGCTCCGTCATTCGCAATTCCTTTATGTGTTCTATCCAATATAACCCATAAAGTCACAATACCCGCATGAAGAAACAGATACGGATAGAAGCGTTTATCCTGCATAGCCCCCCTCCTTTCAGCTAAAATTCATTATGTTAGTAATATGATGATACGATCCGTTCTTTAGTCATCAGACATAAACCACACGCAGTCAAAACTATTATACTCACTGGAGAAAATAGTAGCAACACCCACACATTATTCGTTTTCATAAATATCCCACATTTTAAGACAACCAGCAAAATATGAAGCAGTGTTGCAAAGATAGGAATACTCTTAAACCAGTTCATATTTCTAATCCAGAGAATCAAAACATTTATAAATGCCGAATACAATATGCTAAGGATCAGAAAATAGGTGCCTAATAACAAGATAAGGTTTGGCAGGCGAATGGAAATTATCAAAAGTAGAGGAAACAAAAGGATCAGCGTTCCAATCCATAGTGATAGCAGATTCTCCTTAACAATACTTGAGATTTTAATACCATTAGCAAGTTTCCATTCTATTCTCTTTGTGATTTTTTCTTGCTGCAACATATCCTTGCTTATTTCTCCGGCAAAAAAGATAAATAAGCACAGGTATCCATCAAGCATAAAATACTTTATATCAACGCCAAATACAATGTTTTCTGAAATATCCCCAAAGTTCATCAGAGAGATCATGCCGAAGATAGCTGCTACCGCACTCATAAATATAAAATTCCAGTTCAATACCCTTTTAAGGTTTAATGTTATCAAACCCATTCGCCATCCCTCCTGATGACTGTTTCGTTGCTCATGTGCCGAGCCTTAAAGAAACTTAATAGTGCAAACATCATGCAAAGTGCAACATCAACCACAATAATCAAATAGTCAATTCCTATATGATGTTGATTCACAAACTCTGTAATTCGTTCTGCCGACATCGCAATCAAATAAACCAGTGCAAAATTACCAAAGAACAGAACATTTTTGAACAGTTTTACTCGTTTTACATCCAGTACAATGATATTCAAAGCGACAATCTCACAAAAACTAAGTACAAGAATACTAAGATAAACGCATACGATCCGCCCAAAGCTCATTGTCCAGTCGGTAAAGTAATAGCAACTCATAAAAACAAAGAACGGGATAATACCAGAAAATCGGAAAATCTGTATCGAATACTGTTTTATAATCTCTTTTACCGCAATTCCAGAAGCTGCAAAAAATTCAACTCTCCGGCTTAACTTATCCTTTGCTGTCAAATCTACAATCATAGCACCGGATTGCAGGGAGGTAAGACCAAAAATAACCGCATAGAGCATTAGGACTAAATAATCTTCTCCCTTAGACTGCAAGGCGTCCATCTGCATTGCAAAGCTCATAAAAATCGCCAGAATGGCAACAATCGCAGTATCAATTAGGAGGCTTTTACTTCTGGTAAGATAGTAGCCTGCGCCTTTTCCCATGTTACTCATGCCGATTGCCCTCCTTAATAAAGATTTCTTCCAATGATTGTCCTTGCATTTCTTGAATACCCTTATCAAACAGCAATCTGCCATTTTTAATCATAGATACATCATCAGCGCACTTTTCAATCTCGCTAAGGTCATGTGAAGTGATAATAACCGTTTTTCCGTCAGCTTTTAGAGCCTCTATCAAACTACGGATTTCTACTCTGGATATGGGGTCTACACCCGATGTTGGTTCATCCATGAGCAGAATATCCCGTCCCATCATAATCACAATCAAAAGGGACAGTTTTCTTTTCATTCCTTTAGAATAAGTGCTAACACGCTTTCCTAAATGCTCGGTCAATCCTAATTGCGTACAATAACTGTCTGAACGATCATTTATTTCAAATCCAAAGTATTTCCCAAAAATTCTCAAATTTTCAAGACCAGTCTGTTCTTCATACAGATAGTCATTTTCAAGCTCCATTGCATATTTCCCTGCAATGTTGATTGTCCCTGCATTTGGCTGGTATACCCCTGTAATCAAGCGTAGCAGTGTTGTCTTTCCAGAACCGTTCGGGCCAATAATCGCATGGATTGTATTTGCTTTTACATTCAGGCTAAAATTCTCAAACAAAACTCTGCCACCAAAACCTTTTTTTAAGTTCTTTACTTCAATCGCATTTTGAATCTCAGACATATTTTTTGCTCCTTTCATTTGGTGCTCCACCATATAGGTATAGTGTATAAAACGAAGAAGCATTTTGCATGAGTAATTACTGCAATTTCGATACTGCCATCAGGCAAATGTCACAGAAACCTCACAACGAGAAAAAAATTTAGTATTCTGTCAGTTCCACAATTACATTACTTTGCAGATACAGCCAGTCCGTAAATTCTTTCGGGCTGGCTGTTCCTGTTTTTACAGCCTTTTTTCTCTGCAAGGCTTCTTTCTTAAAGTCGGAAAAGGCAACCTGTATTTTTTCCAGACGGTCAGCCGGAAAGCCTGCGGTATTCTTTACTCGGTTTATTTTGTTGCGCCAGTTCTGGCATTCATTTTTATAAAGCAGGTCATAGTTGTTTTCTCTTGCCCTCTCGTCAAATTCCCGCTTGTTTTGAAGCGCCTGTACTTTTCGGCACTTGTCGCTGCACAGCTCATACCGCTGGCTCTTTGCCAGAAAATATTTCCCGCAGACCTTGCACTGCCGGAAGCAAAGCCCCCAGTCATTCAGCCTGTTCAGATAATAGGTAATCAAGGGGTAGAGGGACGCATAGGCAGACACACATTCTTCTGTGCGCCGGTTGTCCGGGAACCAGAGGTCAAGCCGGGTATCTTCTGACGGTGCGCCTTTGAAATAAAGGCTGCCAGTTTGAAAATGTTTCGGTTTTCCTGTTTCTCTGTCAAAGATCATGGTTTCGTTATGGAATACCCCGGTCAGGCTGCTCATTTTATCCATGAAGCGGTCACAGGCAGCGTTACGGTCACGAGGTTCTCTGGCAAGCAGATAGCTGTTCCAGATACGGAACGCCACATACATTTTCAGAGGGTCGTTGCTAAGATATTTCTCCCAAAGAAATTCGCTTGCCGCCTGCTCCAGCTCCGGCTGTTTCCATCGGTTGGAGTGGAGAGCTTGCCGCAGCGGAGAAAGCCCGTATAAGTTCCAGTCTCTGTCCGTGTCACGCTCAAAGTTTATCAAAAAAGTTCCCAGTGGGCGTGTCATATCACAAAGCACCTCTGCGTTTTGGCCCCCGTTCAGACGGAAGCGGATCTGCTGTTCTTCCCCAATCAAAATCCGCTCTTTCATTTTCTTCCTGTCCAGCGTCAGGACAAACAAAATCCTCTCAAAACATGGCTCATGCCGTATAAACTGATTCTCCATCCCTATCCCCTGCCTTTGTTTATGGTAATTATATAATTTAGTTATATCCGTTACACTCATGGTATCGCAGAAGTATTGTTTTGTCAAGGATAGTCCGCTATGATGATTGCAGTTGGTAATTTCGTGCCACACAGTACCTTGACAAGTGAATGACCGTCCAAAAGGGATATGACCGGCAGGAGAAGTGACGCATTCGGCGCACCAATGCAGGGAAACACCGCAGGAATGGGGCAGGAAAACGGCTTTTGGGGAGAACGGCAACAGGAAGCATTTTAACCTATTTGATTTATGGGAGGAACAGAATGAACGATAAAAAGAGATTGAACAGCTACGAGGATTTACCGCTGGTTCTGGATGTGGCGGACATTCAGCGGATTATGGGAATTTCAAGAGCGAGCGCCTATGAGCTGGTACACACACCCGGCTTTCCAGCGTTCCGCAGGGGCAGACTTATCAAGGTCAGCAAAATTGCTTTCTTTGAATGGATGGCAAAAGGCTCCGAAACCGTACCGAGAAGCGACAAATAAGCGTGAGTTATGCAAATACTGCCGCACTTTCCAAAGGGGCATACAGAGGGAAAAACCTTAAAAATGATACCGAGACGCTACACCAAAACAGCCTATCTGCGTACATCAGATAGAAACGGAGAAAGGAGCCGGTTATGGCAAGAATGAGTAACAAGCGGCGGTTGGAATGGTCTTTCTTCTTAAATGACCGCAGCCGTATCACTTACAACGAACTGTGCCGGAAATGCCAGCACGAATGTAAACAGAGCTTCCGGGCGGTTGTGGTTGACTGCCCGAAGTATCTTTCCAAGCGTTCCAAGAAAAAGGACAAGACTGCCGGAAACGGCAAAATCCCTTAGGAACTAAGGGCGCACTTCTATACATAGTCTAAAGACCATGTATCGTGCGTCCTGCGGAGCTTACCTCTGCCGCTGATAAAATCAGCAATCCGAGGTCTGCGTTCGCTTCGCTCCGACAAGGTGGCTACACCCCCTTGCGCCGCTAAAGCGGCTATCCCCTGTGTACCCGCCGCAAAGAGAAATCCGCTCTGCGGTTTTCCCTTTTCATCGGGTTTTATAGAAGCACTGACACACGGACTGTCTGCGGATGGTCTTTCTTTATCTTATCAGCAAAGGATGTGAGAACATGGAAAAATCTTTGGAACAGTTGAAGCAGGAATATGAAAAAACCACTGTCCTGCTGGAACAGGAAAAACGGAAAATGCAGCGTTTGAAAAACCGGCAGGCGTATCTGGAAAGCGGTTCCCGGAAACAGAGGACGCACCGGCTGATTACCCGTGGGGCAGCTATTGAGAGCATTGCACCACAGACAAAGGAGCTATCCGAAGCGGAATTTTATTCCCTCATGGAAAGCATTTTGAATCTGCCGCAGGCGGAGCATTTCATCCGGTCTGCCACAGAGAACCACGCCCGTATTTCCGGGCAGGAGAAAGGCGGTGACTAAGGATAGCACTTTATCATTTTTCAATCGCACAGATAAAGCGCAGCGCCGGTCAGAGCGCCATTGCCAGCGCAGCCTATCGAGCCAGGGAGCGTCTTTACAGCAGCTACTATGGAGAAGTCAGCGACTACACCAAAAAGGGCGGCGTGATCGCTTCGGAAATCATGCTGCCGCCCCATGCGCCGGAAATATATCTTGACCGGGCGACCCTCTGGAATGCTGTGGAGAACTGCGAGAAACATCCAAAAGCACAGCTTGCCTATTCCTTTGATATTTCCATGCAGAATGAATTGACGCTGGAAGAAAACATGGAGCTGGCGAGGAAGTTCGTACAGGAGCAGTTTGTGACAAAAGGCATGATTGCCGACCTTGCTTTTCACAGCCCGGAGAAAGAGGACGGCGGCATCCCTAACCCGCATTTTCATGTGATGACAACCATGCGCCCTTTGAACCCGGATGGCACATGGGGACAAAAACAGCGTCGGGAATATCTTCTTGATGAAGATGGAAACCGAATCCGGGATAAAAACGGCGATTATATGTTTAACGCTGTCCATACAACAGACTGGCATGAACCGGAAACGCTGGAACACTGGCGGGAGCAGTGGGCGGCTGCCGTTAATACAAAATTTGAGGAAAAAGGGCTGGATGTACGTATCGACCACCGTTCCTATGTGCGGCAGGGGCTTGACCTGATACCTACTGTCCACGAGGGAGCTAATGTCCGGCAGATGGAAGCAAAGGGCATCCGCACCGAGAAAGGGGAACTGAACCGCTGGATTAAAGCCACCAACCGACTCATGCAGGATGTGAGGAAGAAGATCAAAGCCCTGTTTGTCTGGATGGCAGAGGTAAAAGAAGAACTTTCCAAACCCCAGACACCGAGCCTTGCCGACCTGTTAATTACTTATTACAACCAGCGCAACGCAGGAGCATGGAGCAATAAAGCCAGAACCGGAAACTTAAAGCAGTTTGCCGAAGCCGTCAATTATCTGACGGAAAACAAGCTGCTCACATTAGAGGATTTGCAGGAGCGTCTTTCCTCTGTCAGTGAAGAATTTGAAGCATTAAGCGGCTCCATGAAAAAGAAATCCGCCCGGATAAAGGAATTGCAGGAATTGATACGGGAGGGCGAGAATTACCAGCGGCTAAAACCTGTCCATACGGAATTGAACAATATCAAGTTTAAGAAACAGAGGGAGAAATTTGAAACATCCCACGATGCGGAGTTACGGCTGTTTTATGCCGCCCGCCGTATTCTGAAAGAAAAACTGGACGGAAAACCCATTGCCATGAAAGCATGGAAACAGGAATACGCACAGTTAAAAACAGAGTATGCCGAACTGTCTCCGCAGCACAAGCCGCTCCTGAAGGAAGTCATACGGCTGCGGCAGGTGCAGAACGCCGTAGATACCGCACTGCGCCGGAGGGAGCAGCCACAGGAAGTACAGAGAAAGAACCATGAGATGGAGCTATGATATAACCGGCAGCTTTACCGCTACCGGTATTTTTATGGAGGGAGTATTTGAATGTATTTGAAGCGGTGAAACAGTCTGTTACCACCCGGCAGGCTGCTTCATTCTATGGAATCCGGGTGGGAAGAAACGGCATGGTCTGCTGTCCATTCCACAATGACCGCACGCCCAGCATGAAAGTGGACAGCCGCTTTTACTGCTTCGGCTGCGGGGCTTCTGGGGATGTGATCGACTTTGCCGCTTTGCTGCATGGATTGGGGAAACGGGAAGCTGCGGTCAGGCTTGCGGAGGACTTCGGCGTTTCCTATGAGAAATCCGGCAATGCGCCGCCAGATAGGAAGCGTCACAACAGGTCACAGCCCCGACAAAAATCAGCGGAGCAGAGATTTCAGGAAACGGAACGGTATTGTTTCCGGGTGCTATGCGATTATCTGCGCCTGCTGGAGCATTGGAAAACAGCATACGCCCCACAGCCGCAGGATGCCATCTGGCATCCTCTTTTTGTGGAAGCGTTGCAGAGGATAAGCTACACAGAATACCTTTTGGATATTTTGTTATACGGAGAAATAGAAGAAAAAGCGGCATTGATCGCCGCACAGGGAAAGGAGGTGTTGCGGCTTGAACAGCGAATTTCAGAGTTTGCCGCCGGAAACGCAGGAAGCGGTCAAAAGGACGATGGACACAATGGAACCGGCGCAGACACCGGCAGAAATCCGGGAAACATTAGAGGGGACGCAGAAAGGCGGCGTGAAGAACAGCATCCGAAACTGCCTGACGGTGTTCCAGCGTGACCCTCTGTTTCGCGGGGCGCTGCGCCTGAACCTTTTGACGGAGCAGATTGACATTGTGAAGCCGCTGGGCTGGGAGCGCACCAGTACCACGCTGACCGACATGGACATGAACTACCTGCTTTTGTATCTGGAAGAAAATTACGGGCTTACCAGCGAGAAAAAGGTGCAGAGCGCCATCAAGATTGTTGCCAATGAAAACCGCTACCATCCAGTCAGGGATTACCTGAACAGCCTGCAATGGGACGGCACAGAGCGCATCCGTTACGCCCTGCATCACTTTCTGGGAGCCGATACGGACGAATACACCTATGAAGCCTTGAAACTGTTCCTGATGGGAGCCATCCGGCGGGTATTCAGACCGGGGAGCAAGTTTGAGGTCATGCTCTGTCTGGTTGGTGGTCAGGGAGCCGGGAAATCTACCTTTTTCCGGCTGCTGGCAGGCAGGGACGAATGGTTTTCAGACGATTTGAAAAAGCTGGACGATGAAAATGTGTACCGCAAGCTGCAAGGGCATTGGATTATCGAGATGTCGGAGATGATTGCCACAGCCAACGCCAAGAGTATTGAGGAAATCAAGTCATTCTTAAGCCGCCAGAAAGAAACCTACAAAGTGCCGTATGAGACACACCCGGCAGACCGGCTGCGGCAATGTGTATTTGGAGGGACGACCAACCGGCAGGACTTTTTACCTCGTGACCGCACCGGCAACCGGCGCTTTCTCCCCGTGACGGTGTACCCGGAACGGGCGGAGGTTCACATACTGGATGATGAAGCGGCGGCGAGGGCGTATATCGAACAGATGTGGGCGGAAGCCATGACGGTTTACCGCAGCGGGAAGTATAAGCTATCATTCAGTATGGAAATGAACCGATATCTGAACGCCCACCAGCAGGACTTCATGCAGGAAGACGCACAGGCTGGCATGATCTACGCCTATTTGGAGGACTACACCGGCGACAGGGTATGCTCCAAGCAGCTTTATGAGGAAGCATTGGGGAACTTAAATTCCCCGGCAGACTGGGAGACACGGGCAATCTGCGAGATTATGAATACCGGCATTGCGGGCGGCATCATACAGGGCTGGGTAGCCTACAAAAGCCCGAAGCGGTATAAGAAATACGGTTCTCAAAAAGGCTGGGAGCGTGTCAACCAAGCTCCGCCGGAGGGGGACGGTTTTCAGGAAATCACGGAAGAAGAAGCCCGGCAAATGGAACTGCCATTCTGAAAAGCCACCGGTTGACAGTTTGGTTGACGCTTCGGTTGACAGCCGGTTGACGGGGAAAAGCCTGATATTTGGGGCATTTCTCCCCTTTGTCAACCATGTCAACCAAGAAATTAAAGAAAAAGTAAAAAGTAATCATAGAGCGCCTATGGATTGTTTTCAAAGTCTTTTCTGCCGGTTGACACGGTTCGGTTGACATGGAGACAGTCTGCGGCTGTACACCTGCCTGACATTCTCTTGTCGGGCATATTTCATTTATGGAGGTAACTGCCTATGGCAAAAAACAAAAACGAGAGCAACAACGAAAACAGCGGCACCCTGCTTACCGAAAAAGACGGCACCCAGTATTTTGTCATGGGGAAAGTCCGTATCAAGGTATCGGAGCATTTCGCACAGGATGGGAAGCCGCTTGACAGCCTACTGGAAGATGTGATCCAGCACGCTGCCGCCGCTTCCTGAAAAAATACGGAATAACGACTGTCAATCAGCCCACGCTTATGATATACTTGTACCAGCGAGTATTGTATAAGCGTGGGTTGTTTCTTTTAGAAGGAGGATTTTTAACCGTGAAACAACCATACAATACAACGATTTATAACACTGCACTATATTTGAGATTGAGCCGTGACGATGAATTACAGGGGGAAAGCGGCAGTATCCAGACCCAGCGCATGATGCTTAGGCAGTATGCCGCAGAGCATGGGCTGACTGTTGTAGACGAGTACATTGACGACGGATGGAGCGGGACAAATTTCGAGCGTCCAAGTTTCCAAAGGATGATTGATGACATCGAGGACGGGAAAATCAACTGCGTTGTCACAAAGGACTTATCCCGTCTGGGAAGAAACTATATCCTGACCGGTCAGTACACGGAAATCTATTTCCCCAGCAAGGGAGTACGCTACATTGCCATCAATGACAATGTGGACACCATCAACGGAGAAAGCGAGCTTGCCCCATTCTTAAACATCCTGAATGAAATGCACGCCCGACAGACCAGCAAAAAGGTCAAGGCTGCCATGCGCACAAGATTTGCCAATGGCGCACACTATGGAGCCTATGCACCGCTGGGGTATGTAAAAGACCCGGACAAAAAAGGTCATCTTCTGATCGACCCGGAAACACGCTGGATTGTAGAGAAGATTTTTGACCTTGCAGTACACGGGAGGGGTGCCGCCAGCATTACACGGATTCTGGTGGAAGAAAAAGTACCTACCCCCGGCTGGCTGAACTATGAAAGATACGGGACTTTCGCTAATATCTACGCCGGTGCGCCCGCAGAAAAAGCCTATGCGTGGACGATTGCACAGGTCAAGAGCATTTTGAAAGAGGAAACCTACATCGGTCACAGCGTTCACAACAAGCAGAGCAACATTTCATTCAAGAACAAGAAAAAGGTGCGGAAGCCGCAGGAAGAATGGTATCGTGTGGAAAATACCCACGAAGCCATCATTTCCGAAGAAGTGTTCCAAAAAGTTCAGGAGCTGATTGCAAGCAGACGCAGGAAACGCAGAAACGGTACGACACAGATTTTCGCAGGATTGATAAAATGTGCAGACTGCGGATGGTCTTTAGCCTATGGGGAAAACAAGCAGAACAAAACCCCATACGGGTACTACCATTGCAGCAAAAACGGACAGGGATTACGCCAGTGTTCCATGCACTATATCCGCTATGATGTACTGTATGCCTATGTACTTGCAAGACTGCAATACTGGTCTATGCTGGCACAGAAAGACGAGGACAAGCTACTGAAACGCCTGCTCAATGCCAGCGACAGGGAAAGAAACTCTGCAAAGAAAAAGCAGGCTGCGGAGCTGAAAAAGGCAGAGAAGCGTAAAGCCGAGGTTGACGGGCTGTTTGCTAAAATGTATGAGGACTGGTCTGCCGGACGCATAACCGAGTATAACTTCAATATGCTGTCCGAGAAGTACCAGAACGAGCAAAAGGAGCTTGAAGCAAAAATAAGACAGCTTCACGAAACGATGGAAGCCGCCGTACAGACCGCAGCGGATGCTGAAAAGTGGATTGCCCTAATGAAACAGTATGTCAACCCTGTGGAGCTGACCGCCGAACTTCTGAACACTCTAATTGAAAAAATAACCGTCCACGAAGCTGCCAAGGGCGAGGACGGAAGCCGTGAACAGGAAGTAGAAATCTACTACCGCTTCATCGGCAAAATCGACTGACCTTTCTTTTTTACCCAACAATATCTTTAATTAAGGGAAACGGGTTACACCACTCCCAGCATCTACCAACTGGTTGCAATCTGCCACGCATTGAACATCAAGGAGGGTCCTTCCTACTTTACAAAGAACTTCCAGAAACCCGCCCTTCTAAATGACATCGGGCAAAAAAAAGTCGCTGAGTACGAAATGGACTTGATTGCATCCCGGCGCTACCAGCCAGACGCAGAAGAGCCCGCGGAAATCGACTACATAATGATGCCTGTATCAGAGTTGCCAGTATCGGCAGGTCTAGGAGCTTTTCTTGAGGGTGAAATGTTCCAGCAGATACAAGTGCCTGCCAGTAGCGTTCCGGCTGGTGCCGAGTTCGGGATATACGTTAGCGGTGATAGTATGGAGCCACGTTATCATAGCGGACAAATCGTATGGGTAAAGCGCTGCGAAGAACTTGAATGCGGGGATATCGGGATATTCGTATATGATGACTGTGGATATCTGAAAAAATACGATGAACATACCCCGGATAAAACCCAAGCAGAATTCCTTACCGACAGCTATGGCGTGGTGCACAATCAACCGGTTCTGGTCTCTCTTAACACCAAATATTCACCAATTATTATATCTCCAGAGCAAAGATTCAAGATTGTCGGAAAAGTTTTGAACTAAAAAGATGGGAGGGAATTTCGTGGATACGATCAAGCGTGTTCAGGATTTGATGCAAGAGCGTGATATGAATCTGTGTGTGTTGGCAAAGAAATGCGGAATATCGTATTCCACGATTCAAACAACTGCTCGTCGGGGGAGGTCAGCTAAGCGTAGAGACGATTGAAAGAATTTGTCAGGGTTTAGGAATTACATTAAAAGACTTCTTCGATTCCTCATATTTGTAGTAAAAAGCCGCTCACCATGCTGGAAACCAGCACAGTGAGCGGCTTTAATCCTGCTTCTATTTTATCCTTGGGCCATCTCCAGATAAATGTTAAGCTGCATCTGTCTGGCGATCCTATTCGTGATCCTTGGAATCGGCATCAACCTGTGACAGTGCATTTCTCACATCCCTATTTGCTTCTTCCAAAGCCTGTCTGATGGGTTTGTTATGGCTCCCCATCGCCGCAGCAGTCCACAGGCGGTTTTGAAAGATAGATCTCCTTCATTTTCTGCTTAACGGCAGCAATAAAAAAGACCCCCGCAGCGTATGATTTGACGCCGCGGGGTTTCTCAATTGTTCGGTTTGTATTGCAGCACCTTCTGGGAGAACGTCCGGTCGAAGAACTGGATGAAGGGCCCAAGGCAGAACGCACAGATCAAGGTGCCAAGGCCCACAAGGCCACCCAGCGCCCAGCGCCGTGACCAGCACCGCCGTGATGCCCCACGCCAACTGCACCGCCAGCGACGGCGCGTCGCCGAAGTGGGCGTGAATGGGGTCATAGAACGCCGTGACGATGTACCCGATGCAGATGCCGTTGACGAAGGTGCCAAGGCCGATGTACTTGCGCCCGAACCAGAATTCCAGCAGGAAAAACAGGATGTTCGTGCACAGGTTCTGGGTGCCCAGCGAGATGCCGAGCAGCTCCGCCAGCCGCATGTTCAGGGCGCTGATGGAGTCGTTGCCGAGGTGGGACTGCTTGAAAAGCGCAATGCCAAGGGCGATGATGACGATGCCCGCCACCATGCCCACCACCCGCCGGGCAGTCGGTTTGCGCAATGCGGTGCCGTTCATAGGGGATTCTCATTTAGCGTTTCTTTTCCCCTATTATACGCCTGCTTTGGGCGGGAGACAAACTATTTATGGAAAGATACAACGATATACGGAGAATCCGCCTTACCCCTTTAATCTCACCTCAATCCGTTCTTTCTCCAGCCCCTCCCCGATCACGATGAGCACTTCCTGCCCCTTGGGGATAGCATTTGCCGTCAGGCCGTCGGCGGTGGCGTTCAGCTCCACCCAGCCGTTCTCGTCCTGCACGAAGCCTTTCGCCCGCAGCACATGGCCGCACGCGGGGTCGGTGAAGAGGGCCGGGATATTCTGTTCGAGCTGCTGGCACGAGAGGCCCAGCTCCAAAAAGTAGGCCGAACCAAAGGCCCTATGCGGTTGGCGTTACCCGCTTCTAATTATAGCAAAAGGAGGTTCTTTTTCTACCGTTTCGACGCTACGGCTCTTTTCTTCCACAAGCATAGTTTGTGGTTTTCTATATGAAGAAAGTTGCTGGAGAAAAAAATTCTCCAGCAACTTTGTCTTTGATGAATAAAG
>ERZ791810.1467-NODE-1467-length-15800-cov-2.380819_pt1 | contig 15800 bp, 14 predicted proteins | sample MGYA00510304_ERZ791810 | MGnify/ENA primary metagenome ERZ791810 (study PRJEB30046, sample SAMN00791967) | human gut metagenome | study: EMG produced TPA metagenomics assembly of the A metagenome-wide association study of gut microbiota in type 2... | reverse complement strand
GCCGCGCGTCATGGCGGCTTCCCGCCCCATGGGTTCGCTTCGGGCCTGTTGGCGGACGGCAGCCACGACTTCTACCTGTCGATGATGCTCGACGTTCCCGTGCCGCGCGTGCCCATGCTGCGCGCACGTCTGCAAGACTCCCGCCGAGGGGGTGCCGCATGAGCGTGAACGCGGTCGATTGGGCGCTCAGGTTCGCGCCCGTGGACGCCAGGCACAACGGTGCCGCTCGCGTGCTGATGTGTCTGGCGAACGTGGCCGACGACGAGGGGCGCAACGCGCATCCGACGCACAGGAAGCTGGCCGCGTGGTGCAAGTGCAGCGTGAGCACGGTCAAACGCCACCTGTCATGGCTGGAAGCGAACGGGCTGATCCGTCGCGGCGACCAGCGCCAGGCCGGGCATTTCAGCGAGTGGCACCGGCCCGTCGTGTGGGATCTGTGCCTGGGGAACCGTCTGGAGCTCGACCCCGACTTCTTCGACTCGAACGACATCGACGCGACCCGAGGAGGACGGCCCGCAACGGAAAGCCCCGGCCCACACGTGAACCCTGGTTCCGACACGGAATCTGATGATAACCACGGGTCACATGTGGACCGTGGTTATGGCGACGGGGGCACGGGAAAACCCCAGCTCACGGGTGAACCACGGTTCACAGCTGTGACCCCACCCCCAGCTCACCTGGTGAGCCACAGTACGTCCCTAGTACGTAATAACCCCTCTGCCCCTACGGGGCATCTCCCCGCAAGCGGAGAGACCTCCCCGGACGATGACGGAATCCGCGAGGACGGTTCATGGGCCGACGCCGCCGGAGCCGAACCCCCGAGCAGCGAATCCGCCGGGGCCGGTTCCGACGCGGAGGCGGTGTGCCGCACGATGGCGGACGGGCTGCGCGCCATGCCGCCGATGCCGGTGCCCGAACCGTTGGCCCGGCCCGGCAAACGCGAACTCGACGCCGCCCGACGGCTGATCGCCCGCCACGGCATGCCACTGGTGCTGGCCGTGGCCGAATGGGTGTCGCTGCCGCCTTCCAAGACCGACAAGGGCGACGCTTCCGGCAAACCGTATGACGGTTTCTGGCGTCGCACGCTCACCGGCCCCCGCTCCCTCGCACGGCACTGGGACCAGGTATGCCTCCAGATGGCCGACGACCCCCACGGGCGTCGCCTGCTCGCCGAACACGGCGTCATCGCCGACAAGGGCGAAACGGCGCAGCCGCCGAGCGCGGAATCCACGCCGAAGGTGCCGAACTACGGGATCCCCGACAACCTGGACCGGCGCGTGTGGAAACTGCTCGACCCTTACGACTTCGATGCGGGCAATGACGGGTTCGAGGCACCGCGCACCCTGCGCCGGCTGTTGAAGCGCGTCCCCGCGAACGACGCAGAAGGCGAACGCAATGCCGTGCTGGAGGCATTGCGGGCGGGCCGCGCCTTCCTGGACGCGGAATCCAGGGAGAAGGACGACGGCTTCGGGCGGCGGAAGCCGTCCGAGACCGGGCCGGCGTCCGTCCGTTTCGGCTTCATCGGCGGCCGTGGGCCGAAGGAGGTGCCGGCATGTTCCTGAAAGGCGAATGCGCGGATTTCCCCGACTCGTGGTCGGACCGCATGTGGGGGCCCGACGACCTGCCCAACCAGCGAACCCAATACGAGCTGCGCCGCGCGGCGGTGCGGATCTGCGAGGCCTGCCCGGTCAGGGCCGAATGCCTCGCGTTCGGCATCATGGTCCGGGACCAGTACGGCATCTACGGCGGACTGCCGTTGAGGGCCCGACGCCAGGTGCTGAAGACCTCGCAGGAGGCCGGATTCCGGTTCGACCCCGACGACCCGACCGCCGAACGGCGGCTCGCCCGGTACATCCGCGAGAACCCCGAGATCGTGGCGGCACGCGAACGCGAATGCAAACGCCGCAAGACCGAGCAGCGCAACGCACGCCAGCAACGATGGCGCGCCACCACACGCTCGACCGGCAAGGCGAAGGCCCCGACCGCCGCCACACACACCCCGCCCTTGCAGGACACCCTCTTCTGAAGACAATCCGATACAGATAACCGGTCCGGCCCCATAAGGACGAACCATTCCGGAAACCCGTATACGCGGCAAACCGTGGAACCGTGCACCCGTGGACACGGGAAGCCGGAAACCCGAATGAAAGGAACAATCCAATGACCACGAACACGAAAACGGTGGCCTTCGTCAACCTCAAGGGCGGGGTCGGCAAGACCACCAGCGCCATCGGCACCGCCGAAGCACTCGCCCGACTGGGCCATACCGTGACGGTGCGCGACGCCGACCCGTCCGGCGCGGCGACCCTGTGGGCGCACAAGGCCCTATCGGCCGGCCGCCCACTGCCCTTCGGGGTGGAGGTCGTCAACCGGTTCACCGTCGCCGCGCCCGCCGAGGAGGAATGGGTGCTGATCGACACGCCTCCCTTGCAGACCGATCTGGTGGAGGCGGCGGTGGACGCGGCCGACCTCGTGCTGCTCGTCACCACCACCGGCCCCATCGACCTGGAACGCATGCTGGAGACCATCCGGCAGATCAACAAGCCCTCCTCGGTGCTGCTGACCCAGACCCGCTACGGCACGCGCAGCCTCAGGCACGCCGAGGAGTTCCTGGCCGAGAACGGACTGGCCCGATGCCAAGAGACCATCCCGTACAAGGAGGCCATGCGTCTCGCGCCGGACGAGGGCCGGTTCCCGTCCGCCTCGGGCTACGGGCTTATCGCCAAGGAACTCAGCGACGCATTCGCCGCCTGACACCCGCAGAACCGGAAACCCGCAATCCCGTATCCACGTAAACCCGTGGATACGGGGACACGGAAAGGAACAACATCATGGAGATCAACAAGCCGATGACCACGAGGAACATGCTGGCATCGACGCTCACGGACTACAAGAAACCGGTCAAGCTGCCCAAGATCACGGTGGAGCTCGACCCCGAGCTCAAGAAACGGTTCAAGGCCGAGGCCGTGCGACGCGGCACCACCATCCGCGACATGCTCACGGCATGGATCGAACATGACTGCCCTCCCCTCGACGCGGCGGACGCAAGGGCCGAGGCGAAGCAAGACGGAAGAAGGAGTGGATGATGACGGATGACATCGAGGAGCGGGCCGTGCTGGCCCGTCGCGGGATCATGGATCATTCGGATTGCGAGGACTGCGTGGAGGACTGGACGTTCCTGATGCGTCAGGGACGGCGGGAGTTCCCGTTGGGATTGCGCACGGTGCTCGCGTGCCTCGCGTTCGCCGAACGCGAGGGCGCGGTGCCCGAGCTGCCGGCGGATTGGTGGGTTAATATCAACAGGAGGTATCGATGACGACGATGCGCGGCGAGGGGAGCTGGCTATGGATGTGTTCAAGGCATGGCCGGGAAGGGCGGAAAGCATCGTGATCAGCCAGGAGTCATACATGGGGTGCACCGGCGGCGTGGCCCCGTGGCGTCGTGACGGCGACACGGGGCCGTCCTACTACGCGGTGTGCCCGCTGTGCGACAATCCCATCCAGATCGTCGGCCTGTTCCGCCGGCAGGAGGAAAGCCGTGCGCGCCGGCCCTACGGGCGGCACCACCGGGGCGACGTGCCGGGCCTGTGCCGCTACGACGAGGACGCCTATCTGCACTGCCCGTATGCGGATCCGAACCATCGGACGGACACCCGAGCGAGACGTCATCCGAAGGATCCGACAGGTCGGGCCCTGTATGGTCTCATGCGCGGCGAGTTCGACCGGGTGACGCTGGCGTGGGAACGGTTCTCCGGCATCCATCTGGGGCCGGGGGCCGCCCGTGACATGCTTCGCAGATGGCGGGACGACCAGGGATGGCGCTATTACGACGCGACCTACGGCAATCTGCCGCAGATGCTGTTCTTCGCGGCCGGCGGACAGAACCTGGTCAAACGCTACATCGTGCCGGGCAGTCCGTTGCACGAACGGCTGAAAGGCGTGCCGCGGGTGAGGCTCGCGCCGACGCGCTCCCGGTACGTGCAGGTGGACAAGGCCGGGCCGGGGTTCCTTACTCTGGATTTCCTGCTGTACGCCCGGCGCATCGAATGGGACGGACAGCACATGAACGAGACGTTCAGGCTACGCGGCCTGCTGGGCCGCGATGACGGGCAACAGGCCTTCGATGACCTGACCCTCGACGTCGATCAGGACTGGCTCTCCCACACAGCGGACGCCCAACCCGGCCGTGACGGGCGGCTGCTCGACATCGCGCGGGAGACGCTGCGATGAGAGACGAAATTGAGACGACAATCAAAACAAGGAGAACGACAATGAACCCCGAGAACGAGATCGACAAGACGGAAGCCCTCGAACCCGTCGAAACCGCTGCCGCAAACGTTGCGGAGGCCCGTGGCGGCGTGGACGGAAGGAAGCGGCCGAAGTGGCTGCTGCCCCTGATCGCCGTCGTCTGCGCGGTCGTGCTGGTCGTGGCGGGAGTCGTCGGCTGGAACATGTACCGTGGCGCGAAGCTCGCGGAAGCGAAGGAGGCGTGCGCCACCGCCGCCGACGGCGTGCGCAGCCAGGCCAACGAGTATAACGCGCTGCTCAACGGGGATGCGGCCGATGCCGCCGCCGTCAAGGCCGAACAGGTCAAGGACGCGAAGACCGTCGAATCATTGGGCAAGGAGCTCAAGGCCTCGGCACCCGAATACGAGGGCTGCGTGGCCGAGGACGCGAAGGGCTTGGATGCCGCCACCGTGAAGCTGGGCGAACAGGCCGACTGGTACGAGACCCACGAACAGAGCCTGTCGAAGGCGGTGAAGGCCGTCACCGAATCCAAGGCCGCGAAGACCCTGGAGACCGCGAAAACGAATCTGACGGCGAAGCTGGACGAGGCAGCGAAGCTGCTCACGGATTCGGACGGCAAGGTGCAGGACAACACGACACGCGAGACCCTGACCAATGCGATCGACGCGGCGACCAGGCTCAAGGACGCGAACGACGCCACGAAAATCGATAAGGCGCGTAAAACGCTGGAGGATGCCATCAACGGCGTGAACGCGAGCGTCCAGGCCAAGACGGACGCGGATGCGCAAGCCGCCGCCGCAGCGGCCGCTGCGGCTCAGGTGCAAGCCCAATCCACCTACAGCGGCGGCTCGTCGTACTCCGGCAACACGTACAGGCGCACAGGCGGCTCCACATCCGGCTCCAACACCTACCGTGGCACCACATCGGGCGGATCCGGTTCGAACTCCGGTTCCGGTTCGACCGGTGGCTCCACCACAAGACCAAACCTCAACGGCGCATACGGCTGTACTGAGGACTGCTATGTTCCGCCGAACAATCTTATTCAGCACTGATTGATGATTGGCTGATTGATGATTGGCTGATTGTGGCCCGCACCGGGAAACCGATGCGGGCCACAATCATTATTGCCTTTGATTAATGTTCGTTGGGGAACAGGTGATGGAACAGCTCTGCCCCGGCCTCGTGCTCGTCCAGTATCCCGGTTTTGTATTCCTCGATGATGAAATCGGTCCTTGCCATTCTCTCGGCGACTTCCGCCGGCGTCAGTGACCCGGATTCCGGCCCATGCATGGTTGTCGGCACTTTCAGAAGCTCCAAGTCTGAAATATTTTCGGGCATCGTTCCGTCCGGCAGGGATACGACGACTTCCTCGCTGTCCCCGTTCATATCGGCCAACACGCATATTCCGGTGCCATCGGCCAGCTCCCGGTATTCCCCTATATCAGGTTCCCCGTCACGGACGAACCTGCACATTCGAGACTCCATCTTGCATCCCCTTCTCCCCCTGTTGTTCCCCTCAGATCGTAGTACGGATATCTTCGGTTCTCTCCCGTATTCCCATGAAGCTGTATTCCCGTGCATCCGTACGGCCTCGGAATCTTCTATTTCCTCTGCTCCTAACGTTTTTTGTTTTTTGTAGACGTTGCGCTCCGTGGCTCGGCGTGTCGCCTGTGAGGCTTGTTGGTGGTTGCCGGATCATCCGGTGGCTACCTCCCGTTATTCCTGCGGTCGGAAGCCCCGCCATTCCCTGAAAAGGGGTTGGCGGGGCCATGACCGGAAAGTTTGAAGGGAGGGGATGAACAGACAAGGTTAACGGAGGTTCATTTTTATGAACTTTAGTAGGAAGATGAAAGCCGGTGTCGCCGCGTTGGCCGCGATCGCCACGCTTGGTGCCGGCGGCGTCGTCGCTTCGACCGCGTTCGCGGGCGGTGGCGGCGGCAACCAGCCCGGCACGGGCGGCGATCTGGCCGCGGTGCAGTTCTGGCAGTACAAGGACGATGCTTCGGGCGCTTGGGGTCCGGCCACGAGTCTTGATTCGGTGCGCGCCGCCATGAACAATGCCGGCGTGACGTTGGAGGGCGATGGCGTCACGAAGGCGCAGGCCGCATTGGACCAGGCCCGTACGGAATGCGAGACCGGTTTCCAGCGGCGTCACCCCGGCGAGGGCAACGGCGACTGCCGAGTGGTCGCGGTCGGCGCGGTGCCAGCCGTCTTCGGCGGCAACTTCATCTACAACGGGTCCGGCGTGGCTTCGCAGACCGGGACCGGTGGCTGGTACGACAACTGGAACAAATACGTCGCACCGAACACCTATAAGTATGCAGGCACTCAGAATTACCACACATCCGATGGTTTCTCGGATGATCCGTCGAACAGCGTGGATGCGATTATGCGTCGTAATGTGGAGGCTTCCAGCAAGCCGTCGATCGTGGTGATCGTACTGGACAAGTACCAGCCAGCACCACCGTCGTATCATTTGAGCGTGAGCACGCAGGCTGCGGAGATGTCGGGCCAGTCGGGCGACACCAAGGACGCCTCGGATGTGATCACCCTGTCCAGCGACGGGTCGAAGACCGAGAACGTGAACGGCACCGCGACCCTGCACTGGCGTGGCATTGACGGCACCGAGAAGACGGTGGCGAAGCAGTTCACCGCATCCAACAAGGGCAGCGCCACAGTGAGCGCGTCCTTCAAGGACATGGACGCCTCGTGGGAGTCGTGGCCTGCGGGCAAGCGCTGGTGGGACGTTGACGTGGCGAAGCAGGGCAACATGGCCGAGGCGGTCTCCCACAAGGGAGAGAACGACGGCAAGGAGTCCGGCGAGAAGACCACCACCCCGCCCGAGAAATGGCTGACCAACGAGGCCGGCGACACGGTGCGGGACGGCAACGACTCCATCGCGTCCGGCTCGCTGTACACGGCGCACATCAAGGCGCATTCCAACGCCTCCGGCAAGTTCTGGATCTACGACACGATCGACACCAAGGACGTGGTGATCGGCGGCACCGAGCAGGACGACGTGAGCAAGGTGACCGTGACCGACGCGAACGGCAACATCGTGCCGGCGGACATTTCCATCGACGATTCCATCGATGGCAAGCGCGTGGTCAAGGCGCACGCCACCGCCCCGCATTCCGGCCTCTACACACTGAACGTGCCACAGTCGGCCAAACCCACCGGCGGCGACTACGAGATCAACGACGGTTCCGTGGCGTGCTGGAACGGAGACAACGGCACCGGCAGCCTGGCCGACTGCCAGACCGGCAACAACGACAGCGTGGGCAAGGTCACGCCGGACCCGGACAAGGTGTGGGTGCTGGACGAGTCCGGCGCTCTCGTGGCCGAGGACAAGCAATGGACCAACCAGCAGGGCGTCGACCAGAAGACGTTCCTCGTGGGCGACCAGGTGGGCGTGGTCGTCAACGGCAGCATCCCCGCGCACCTGCTCAACCCGCTGGCATCCTATTCCATCACCGATGATCTGACCGGTTCGATCCAGTGGATCGACTGGAAGTCCGGCAAGGTGTTCGTCGACGGCAAGGACGAGACCGCGAACTTCACCATCGCGATCGACCGGAAGGCCAAGACCGCGACCGCCACCGCGAAGTCCGCCTACATCGCGAAGACGATGTTCAGGAACAGCACGAGCAAGGTCAGGTTCTACCTGACGGGCACCATCAAAAAGGGTGCCACCGAGGGCAAGAAGATCCAGCTGACCAACAAGGCGTACGAGAAGTGGAACAACGAGACCCGACCGACCAACGAGCCGCCGGTGTTCGTGTGGACACCCAACCCCAACAAGGCGTGGGCCATGAAGGTTAACGGCAAGTGGCAGCTGACCGTCGATCCGGCCAAGAGCGACAAGGTGGGCGGCGACGACAAGTACTACCGTCTCGGCGACGAGGTGGCGGCGGTCATCTCCGGCACCCTGCCCACAGGATTGGGCCGCGTGCCCGAGATCGCGTGGACCGACGACTTCGCCAACGTCGATAGCATCCTCGACCTGAAGGACACCTCCAACATCAAGGTCTACGAGCAGGACACCACCGACGAGGCCAACGCCAGCGTCAACGACCTGAACAAGACCGGCAAGAACGTGACCGACCAGTTCGACATCACCGCCGAGGGCACCAAGGTCACGGTCAGCGCGAAGGACTCCTACGAGGCCGCGCAGAAGGACCTGAAGACCGCGAAGCAGATCAGCGTCGTGATCCCCTTCGACGTGAACTTCGACACCGTGAAGCTGCTCGAATCCTACGGCAAGGCGGAGGGCGACGAGCTCAACACGTGCGCGGACCCGAAGGGCGACGACCTCGACAACAAGGGCGGCCAGACGGTCGGCGGCAGCACGGTGGACACCAACACGCCGAAGATCTGCGTGACCGTGCCCCCGATCCACAAGCAGGTCATCGCCGAATCCTCCCAGGGCGGCGACCAGTCCAGCATCGACACCAAGACCGTGTTCCCCGGCCAGACCGTGGAATACACCGTGCGCGTGGACCCGCAGATCCCTGCGGACCAGGCATATTCGGTGACCGCCATCAAGCTGAGCGACACCTATTCCGAGTACACCACCGCGAACAAGCAGACCCTGGAGATCACCGACCTGGGAACCGGCGGCATCATCCCGAAGAGCGCCTACAAGGTGCAGTGGGACGAAGCCAACCACTCGTTCGAGGCCACGTTCGCCAAGGACTGGGTTGCCGCCAACTGGAAGGCCGGCTCCAACCCGCGCGTGCTGCTGCGCTTCGAGGCCAAGGTGAACGAGGACGCGCCCACCGACAAGACCGTCGACAACAAGGCCGCGCTGACCGTCAACAACGGCGTCACCCCGTCCAACAAGGTCGAGAACGAGCCGCCGGTCATCAAGCCCTCCAAGCAGGACACGCAGAAGGACCCGACCATCAGCATCGACGGCAAGACCGCGCTGCTGGGCGACAAGGTGTACTACCGCGTCAACATCGACGCCTCCAGGCTCACCGACACCGCCTACAAGGTATGGCGCTTGGGCATGACGGACGACTACGACCAGGAGTACCTGACCCTCGACGCGAAGCACGTGGAGATCCTTGACGAGACCGGCAGGGACCGCACCGGCGAGTTCAACATCCAGGACAAGGACGGGGTGCTCTACGCCTTCGCCAAAACCGTGGACACCCAGATCCCCGCGACCGGCGAGACCGTGCCCGGCGACCCGCAACCCGACGACCTGAAGGCCTACAGCGAGAAAACCGACAAGGATTACGACCCGCTGAAGGACCCGAGCATCGACCAGTCGCTGCTGGGCCACACCTACCAGGTGGTCATGCCGATGACCGTCACCAAGGTCAAGGACGGCCACACGGTGGAGAACACCGCCACGCAGGTCACGAACGACAGGCGCGACAAGACCAACACCGTCACCAACCCGCTGAAGGAGATCAACCCGACCAAGGACGTGGCCGTGCAGGTCGGCGGCGACAGCATCGACGGCAAGAGCGTGTATCTGAATCGCACGTTCCTCTACCGACTGGATTCCAGCATCCTGCCCCCGGACCGCGCCTACCAGACCGTCACGGACTGGGGCGGCACGGACCAGCTGAACACCGAGTACGACCAGTACCTGGGCAACTGGGCCGTCTACGCCTCGCGTGATTTGTACAGGGACGGCCAGATGCTCGCGGCCAGGGGCGAGAGGATCGCGGGCAGCGGCTTCGACTCCTCGAAGTTCGGCGGCAACCTGTTCACCGTGGACGCCGACGACAACGGCAAGGTCACGGCCGACGCGACCCAGGCCTACCTCGACCTCGTGAGCGCCGACAACGAGCACGAGGCCGGCTGGGTGCTCTACCTCCAGTGCAAGCGCATCGCCGTGGCCGACGAGGTGCCCAACACGTGGACCGAGACCATCAACGGCCAGCCGCGCGAATCCAACAAGGTCGTCACCAAGACCCCGGACATGACCCCGAGCATCCACCTGGAGAAGGTCGATACCCCGACCCTCAAGCAGGACGGCCAGGAGCAGGCGGACCGCGACGACCCGAAGCAGACGCTGAAGATGGACGCCGACAACATCGGCATCACGTTCATCATCACCAACACCTCCAAGACCGACCCGGCCACCGGCGACGGCGCATGGTACAAGGCAAGCGACCTGAACCTCGACGACTCCACCATCGTCGGCGACGCGCACGTGGACATGGATTCGCTCACCTATCCCGACAACTGGGACACCCTGGTGCTCAAGCCGGGCGAATCGGTCAGCGTGACCGGCACGCTCAAGGGCGTCAAGGAAGGCGATACCCACACGGATCGCGCCATCGTCACCGGCACCCCGCTCGTGGAATGCGCGCCGTCCAACGGCGACCCGTTCAACGACAAGACCGACGGCGGCGAAGACACCGATCCGGAATACTCCACCGGCGACGTGACCGAGATCGACGGCAAGCAGCTGTGCGCCGACACCCAGACCACCAGCAACACCGACGACTGGAACGGATACCGTGCCAAGCCGTTGGCCTCCACCGGCGTGGCCGTGCTCGGCCTTGCCGGCGGCGCTCTGGCGGTGCTGCTCGCGGGCGGCTCCCTGCTCGTGTTCCGCAAGCGCCACTACGCACAGGGTTCCGGCCGCCACACGGCCGTGAACGCGGGCGAGTGACCCCGTGGCGTTCCGGCCTCGCCATCCGATGACGGCCGGGACGCCATCCACAGACTTCACATGCCGGAAAGGGGCATAAAGCTTTCCGAATCCCGTGCCCCGGACGGCGTGTGAACCCCCAGGCCCTTCGCCAGCCTCTCCCCCCGGCGAAGGGCCTTTTCCATGCCCGGAACCCGTGAACCCGTGGAACCGTGGAGCCGCAGACCCGTGGAACCGTGCTCCCGATGGGGCCTGTAGACGGTGCGCCCCGCAGCGGCCCGCGACCCGGCGCATCATCGACTCTGACATTGTTCGCACCATCATCATTCCTCTGGAGGTTGCACATGGCTGACAGGCAAACCGCATTGGCCGTATTCGATTTTCTCGACTCGCTGCGCGCCGGACAATACCGCGTCGGCGCTGACGCGGAAAAGGACCATGCCACGGCGGGACTGCTGGCATCGCTGTCCGGCGACACGGGGCTGCGCGACGCCGTGTGCGCGAAGCTGATATCGCCGGGCCTGGAGCGCGCCCGTTTCCTCATGGTCGCCGAGCATGATCCGCGCGCCTTGCCCCTGTTCGCCTCGGGCCAGGTCAAACCGTGGTACCAGGCCGACTACAACGTGCGCGAGATCGCCAACAGCGAGTTCCACCAGGACATACCCGCACTGCTGTGGCGGCTGTCCAACAACATCCCGGATTCCGCGCGAAGGGAGGGCGCGCTTGAGGCCGCCGCGTACATGAGCTTCATGCAGGGCGATCCCGAGGCCGCGTTCACCGGCCATCTGGGCCGGCTCGCGGCGGTCTCGCCCGAGGGCGAGGTCACGCGCTGCCTCATGGACGCGCACGAGCACGGTCAGCATCCCGCATGGGTCATGGAACAGCGGCAGCTGCGCGAGCGGCAGGCCGACGCCGCCGACGGCATGGCCGCCACCGCGCCGGACCGCCCGAGCCTTCGCCAGCGCCTCTTCCCGAACCGATGAACACCTCCGGCACGGACCCATGGGAGATGGGCCCCATAATCGCCGCCGGCACCGCCGTCGCCATCGACACGGCACGAGAACCGGAACCGGAACGCCGGCCACCGGCCGAACCCGAACCCGAGCCCGGGCCCGGGCTGGAGCCGGATGCGCGATGCGTGGACGACGCCGGAAGCGAAGACCGGGCGAACACGGCCGTCGATCCGTGGGAGATCGGCCCGCTGCCATCGGCCTCGAATCCGGTGGGGAATGATATCCCGGCCGATGCCCCGGCATCGGAACCGCAGCACGTTGTCGGTGCCGTGGAGCCGGCCGATCTCGCCGACACGATCGACCTCACGGCGACCGGGATGCCGCCATGCCCGTACGCGAATGGAGGCGCATAGCCACGACCGCGGGCGGCATCCTGCTCGCGGCCTGCGTCACGGTCGCCGGCATGTCCGCGTGGAGATCGCATGAATCCGCCACGGCCGCACGCGAGCTGGAACAGGCGACGGCGGACTGCGCCACCGCGCGCGCTGCGGCGAAGAAAGCCGAACGGAAGCTGGTCGAATATCTCGACGGCGACCGGCTCGCACAGGCGAAAGCGGTCACGGCCGACAAGCTCGCCGACCCGGAAACCCTGGAAACCCTCGACAAGCTGGCCGAACAATATTCCGAGGGCGAGCGAATCCCCGCATGTGCCGCCACGGACACGGAAACGGCCAACGCCACCACATCCAAGCTGCAAGCCATCGAAAAGAAGCACACGGGAAATCTCTCGCGGCTGAAGAAGGCGGCGGGCGCGGTGTTCTCCTCACGGCTGGCCCATACGGTCGAACAGGGCGAACGATTGTATTCCTCCTCCGAAGGCAAGGTGGCCGACGAATATTCTCGCGCCCTGCTGCGCGCCTCCATCGACAAGCGCGACGAGAAGGCCATCGCCGACGCCATGGACAAGGTGAACGCCTCCATCGACGCGAAGACCAAGGCCGACGAGGAAAGGAAAGCGCAGGAGGAGGCCGCAGCGGCTGCGGCGGCGCAGGCGCAGAGCACGCCGGCACCGCAACAGTACTCGTACACGCCCTCCGGCTCCGCTTCGGGCCCGGGTTCCGGCCCGTCCGGCGGCGGATACCATTCCTCCGGCGGTTCCGCCGGCTCGACCGGTGGTTCCGCGTCTCCGGGCTGGTCGGTGCCCGCGAACCCGGACCCCTCGCAACTGCCCGGCACCGACCCGAGCCTATGAAAGGACCAGCACCATGCCACAACTGACCACGTTGATCCCGTCGTTCGCGGCACCCGTCACCGACCGCGTGTGGCTGGTGGGCGCGCACGGCGGTGCCGGATGCACCACGATCCGCCATTCGGACCCCGACCGGTTCGCCGACGCCGGCCGCGCGCTGCCGGTGAGCCAGGATCCCTCCATGCCGTCGCGCATCATCCTGTGCGCCATGGGCACCGGGAGAGGTCTCGAATCGTTGCGCGCGCTGCTCGCCGACCAGTCGGCCGGACTGTTCGGCGCATCGATCCTGTTGGGCGCGGCCATCACCGACCCCGTGCCCCGCGTGCCCCGGCCTTTGGTGGCGGCGCGCATCCAACTGTCATCCGCCGTCCGCGTGTGGCGGCTGCCCCATATCAAAGGGCTTGAGCTCGACGGGTTTCCCCGGCGTTATCCGGCCGCGTACTCACGGCTCGTGAAGGACGTAGACGCCATGCCCCGCGCCACGGCCCATGTCGGCTGACGATGGTGCATGAACCTAACACGAAAGGAACAACCCAATGCTGCATGAAACATGCGTGATCCTCGCCGAGACCCTTTCCGACCCGACCCCGTGCCTGCCTCCGGGATTCTCGGGCCCGGTATCCACCGCCCTGGGCTGGGTGAAGGCGCTGAGCCTGGTGATCGGCGTGGTCGCGCTGGTGCGCATCGGCGTGCACATCCTGCGCCAGCAGGGCGACGGCGTGCCAGACCGCGACGACACCTTCGACAAGCTCGTCAACTGGGTGATCGGCATCTTCCTCGGTGCGGGCGCTGTCGCCATCCTCGCCGCACTCGGCCTGTCCGTCACCGCAAGCTGCTGAGAAAAAGCCATGAAAGGGATTCGACGCATACGGCAGCGCCTGTGCGCGCTGCCGCTCGCCCTCGCCTGCCTCATGGGCCTCGCCGCCTGCGGCGGACCCGACTTCGGATCGTTCAGCAAGGAGCTCACGTTCGGCGACAAGCAGATCAGCGACACCCAGACCACCTACGTGATGAAGATACCCGAAGGCAAGCTCGGCGACCTGATCGGCCCCAGCCAGATCCAATGGGTCATCGACCAGTACGGCGACCCGCCCGCCCATACCGGCGTGGTCGCGGTCGGCACCAAGAAGGCGGCGAAGGATCTGCTGAGGAAGTCTCCGGAACTGCAATGCAGGGCATTGGAGAACACGTATCAGGAGGAGTCGTCCGACGAGGGCAAATGGGAGTACAAGGACTCCTCGTGCCGGAAGCAGCGCAAGCTCTCCTGGCTGGAGAAGACCCTGTGGAACATGTACCAGGTCCAATCGGATTCCACGATCGAATGGCTGTCCACCAGCCGCAACACGCTGGTCGCCGCGAACGACACGGTATCAACGTTGCAGGCGAACGCCACGCCGAACTACGATTCATGGTTCGCACCGGTGAACCGGTACCTGCGCATCGCGCAGGGCGTGCTCGTCGCAGCCGCCGCGATCAGCCTGATCGTGCTGAGCGCGCGCATCGTGTGGAACATCGGCCAGGGCGGCGAGGGCCGTCTGCTCGACCGCATCGGCTGGATACTGCTCGGCGTGCTGCTCGGCTCCTCGTGCGCGAGCATCGCGCTCACGTTCTTCTCCCGCTCGTCCGGCGGCAATCCGGACCTGCCGTCATGGACGCCGGGCGGCGGCACCACGTTCTTCCTGTCGGACTACATCCGTATGCAGGTTGACCCGTTCCTTATCATCGCGGCCGTGTGCGGCGTGATCGCGGCCGGCTGGAAGCTCGTCACCCAACAGGAGGGACGTGACCTGATCCCGTTGGGCAAGGCGTTCATGTGGGCGATCCTGAGCGCCGTGTGCCTTGCCGGACTGGTCAACACGTTCCAGGCCACATTCGACACGTGGACCGCCGACGTGCTCAGGTCCGCAAGCGGCATGATGAACGACGCCTGGGAATCGAAAAGCCTGGCCGCGAGCTCGTTCTTCAATCTCGGCGCGCCCGTCGCCATCGTGCTCACCATCGTGATGTGGATCTGCGGGCTGATCAGCAAGATATTCGCCTACTTCCGCGCCGGGATGCTGCCGATCCTGGTGGGCGTGGCACCCATGTGGGGCGCCATGAGCTGGATGGAGACCGGCAAGCAGGCTTTCGCCAAGACCATCGGCTGGCTGGCCGCGTTCCTGGCCTACAAGCCCGTCGCCGCACTGGTCATGGCGACCGGCTCGGCGATCATGGCCACGGCCGGGCCCGGCGACGACAGCCAGGCCATCACGCTGATGCTCACCCTGAGCGTCATCATCCTCCTTCCCGCCATGATCCGCGTGATCGTGCCCGCCGTGCAATCCTCGGTCGGCGGTGGCGGCGGCGGAATCCTGCCCTCCATACTCGGCATGGGAGTCGCCGTGGCCGGCGGCGGCCTGCGCAAGGCCATGGGCGGCAAGGGCGGCAGGAAAGGCGGCGACAGCGGTGGCGGCGAAGCGTCACCGGACGGTGCCAAACCCGGTGCCGGCCGAGGTTTGGCCGGACTGCTTTCCGGACTCGGCCGGGGCGACGGCAAACCACAGGGAACGAACGGCGGCGGCAAGCACGCCAAGCCGCTGGAAGGCAATCCCACGGGCGGCGAACCACAGAACACCGGCGACCAGCCACAGGGAGCGAACCGCAAGGGCAACGGCGGCAAACCGCAGGGAACGAACGGCAATGGCACGGGAAGCCCGGTTCCACCGGCACCCGATGGCGCGCCACCCGACCCGTCA
>ERZ791810.1459-NODE-1459-length-15857-cov-3.000190_pt1 | contig 15857 bp, 10 predicted proteins | sample MGYA00510304_ERZ791810 | MGnify/ENA primary metagenome ERZ791810 (study PRJEB30046, sample SAMN00791967) | human gut metagenome | study: EMG produced TPA metagenomics assembly of the A metagenome-wide association study of gut microbiota in type 2... | reverse complement strand
CCGGACCTTCTCCTTCGGAGCAAGGTCAACACCCTTAAACCTCGCTTCGCTCGAGGAACAGCCCCCTCACACGCAAAAAGGACATCCCGCGCGGGATGTCCTTTCCTTTTTCCTTATTTATCGTTCTATCATTGATTATTTGTTTTCATCTCTGTGAGCAACGGCTGCGTCTATGAGGCCCTGGAAGAGGGGATGCGGACGGTTCGGGCGGGATTTGAATTCCGGGTGTGCCTGGGTTGCTTCGAAGTATGGATGGTCGGCGAGTTCGATGGTTTCAACGAGTCTGCCGTCCGGGCTGGTGCCGGATACGATAAGGCCTGCTTTTTCGAGTTCCGGGCGGAGTGCGTTGGAGACTTCCCATCTATGACGATGACGTTCATAGACGATTTCCTGGTTGCCGTAGAGTTCTCTTGTCTTGGTGCCTTCTTTGAGTTTGCACGGGTAGATGCCGAGGCGCATGGTGCCGCCTTTTTCGGTGACGTCTTCCTGGTCGGACATGAGATCGATGACCGGATATGGTGTATCCGGTACGAATTCGGTGGAGTTAGCGTCTTTCATGCCGCATACGTCTCTTGAGTATTCGATGACGGCGCACTGCATGCCGAGGCAGAGGCCGAGGAACGGGATCTTGTTGGTGCGTGCGTACTTGATGGTGGCGATCTTGCCTTCTACGCCGCGGTTGCCGAAGCCTCCTGGTACGACGATGCCGTCGATGTCTTTGAATACTTCACGGAGATCGGGCTGTTCTTCTTCGATGGTTTCGGAGTTGACCCAGCGGATGTTGACCTTATTTCCTGTCTTGAAGCCTGCATGGGAGAGGGCTTCGACGACGGAGAGGTATGCGTCGTGGAGTTCGACGTATTTGCCGACGAGGGCGATGTTGACGGTCTTATCAGCGGAAAGGATGCGGGAAACCATGGCTTCCCAGTCTTTCATGTCGCACGGGCTGTCGTCAAGGCCGAGTTTTTCGAGGGCGATGCGGTCGAGGCCTTCGTCTCTCAGCATAAGCGGTACTTCATAGATGCTGGATGCGGTGAGGTTGTTGATGACTGCATCTGGTTCTACGTCGCAGAAGAGGGCGATCTTTCTCTTCATGTCTTCCGGGAGTGCCTTGACGGTGCGGCATACGATGATGTCCGGCTGGATGCCGATGGAGCGGAGTTCCTTGACGGAGTGCTGGGTCGGCTTGGATTTCAGTTCGTCTGCTGCTTCGATGTATGGCACGAGGGTGACGTGGATGTAGAGTACGTCATTTCTGTTCGGCACGTCCTTCTTGACCTGACGGATGGCTTCGAGGAATGGCAGGGATTCGATATCGCCGACGGTGCCGCCGATTTCGGTGATGACGATGTCTGCATTGTCATTGCGGCCGACGCGGAGGACTCTGTCTTTGATTTCGTTGGTGATGTGCGGGATGACCTGGATGGTGGATCCGAGGTATTCGCCTTTTCTTTCTTTGTTGATAACGGACTGGTAGACTTTGCCTGTTGTCACGTTGGAAGCCTTGGAGAGGTTTTCGTCGATGAAACGTTCATAGTGGCCGAGGTCGAGATCCGTTTCGGCGCCGTCGTCAGTGACGAATACTTCGCCGTGCTGATACGGGCTCATGGTGCCGGGGTCGATGTTAATATATGGATCGAATTTCTGGATGGTGACTTTGTACCCTCTGTTTTTGAGTAATCTTCCGAGGGAAGCGGCCGTGATGCCTTTGCCCAGAGATGAAACGACGCCGCCGGTTACGAAGATGTATTTAGTCATGAGACCTCCTCTTTCAATGATAGTAACGATCGAATTTTCTTCCTTTTATTATACTCCCGGCCCGTATGGGAAGAAATACGGCGGGATATATTTTTACATATGTTCAGGAGCAGAAACGCCCAAGATGGCGAGTGCATGCGCGAGGACGTACTGTACGGCTGTGATGAGGCCGAGGCGTGCTTCGGTGGTCTTTGCATCGACGCCGAGGATTCTGCATTCTCTGTAGAAATGATGGAAGAGGGCTGCCAGTTCGTAAGCATACTTGGCTACGCGCTGCGGTGCTCTTTCAACGGCTGCGCCCGCCAGAAGCTGGTGGTAGTTTTCCATTTTCTTGATGAGATCGAATTCGCATTCTTCCTTGAGGTAGGAGAAATCGGTGCCTGCGAAGGACGGATCCCATTTCACGCCTGCTTCTTTCGCCTGATCGAAGAGGCTGTGGATGCGGGCATGGGCGTACTGGATGTAGTAGACCGGGTTGTCGCTGGACTGTTTCTTGGCAAGATCGATGTCAAAGTCCATCTGGGAGTCGAGTGTTCTTGCGCAGAAGAAATAGCGTGCTGCGTCGGTGCCGACTTCGTCCATCAGTTCACGCAGGGTGACTGCCTGGCCGGTACGCTTGCTCATCTTGACTGGCTGTCCGTCGCGGAGGAGGGTAACCATCTGGAGGAGCATGATTTCAAAATCATCGGGGTTGTATCCGAGGAATTTCATAGCCGTCTTCAAGCGGATGATATATCCGTGGTGGTCAGCGCCCCAGATGTCGATGAGTTTGTTGTATCCTCTTTCGATCTTGTTTCCAACGTATGCGATGTCGGAGCAGAAGTAGGTCGGCACGCCGTTGGTACGGATGACGACTCTGTCCTTGTCATCGCCGTTCTTTGTGGTACGGAGCCAGAGGGCGCCGTCTTTTTCGTAAAGGTTGTCTTCATCCTTCAGTACCTTTAAGGCCTTGTCGACCTGTTCCGGATAGAGGGATTTTTCGGAGAACCAGTTGTCGAAGTCTACGTTGAAATCGTGGAGGTCCTTGCGGAGGGCGTCGAGTTTTTCGTTGAGGCTGATGTCCTTGAATGCCAGGAGGCGTTCTTCATCGCTCATGTCCAGGTATTTCTTGCCGTCTCTTTCAAGGATTCTCTTGGCTGTTTCGACGATGTCCTGTCCATGGTAGCCGTCTTCCGGGATTTCTGCGTCGTAGCCGCAGAGCTGGAGGTATCTGGCATTGATGGATTCAGCGAGATGGTCGATCTGGTTGCCTGCGTCGTTGACGTAGTATTCGGAATAGACGTCATAGCCGGCAGCGCGGAGCAGGTTCACCATAGCGGAACCGTATGCTGCGCCTCTGGCATGGCCGATGTGAAGCGGGCCTGTCGGGTTGGCGGAAACGTATTCCACGAGGATTCTGTCCTTCTGGTCTTTCGGAAGGTCCCCGTAGGACGGGCCTGTCTTCAGGATTTTTTCCAGTTCGGCATAGACGGTGTCTGCTGCCAGGAAGAAATTGATGAACCCTGCGCCTGCGATATCCATCTTGGCAACAAGGGGCGTGTCGATATGTTTCACGATCACTTCCGCGATCTGGCGCGGCGCTCTGTGCGCTGCTTTTGCCCAGCGCATGGAAGCATTGGTGGAATAATCGCCGAATTCCTTGGACTTCGGGACTTCCAGACGCTGCATGGGGGCGTATTCCCCTTCCGGCAGCTCGCCTGCCGCAATGGCGGCGTCCTTTGCTTTTTCAATGATTTCCTTCAGTTGTTCTCTGACTTCCATGAATACTCCGGATCCTCCCGCACTTCTATTACAACTTCATTTAAATGGTTAAACAGTCCTTTGAGCTCGACGTCGTAGGTCAGAACGACCTTGCCTTCGCCGCCTGTAAGACTGTCTTCGATGCTCCTTGTGACGACGGTCACTTCGAGGGGTCCCATCAGTGTCTGATAGGTCGACTTCGATGACTTGCCGATGCGGTACTCCTGCTCCTGCAGGAATGTGCCTTCCCGCAAAAGGCTGACGTGGTCCTCGTAAACGCGGAGCGTCGTCGTCGTGCCTTCCATGCCGGCTAGTTTCGTTTCCCGGTAAGAGACGTACCTCATATTCCCCTCTTCCCCGTAAATGCCCGGGGTTTCCAGGGTGATTTTCTCATCCTTTCCGGTCTCGTCACGCTGGACGGAAGTGACATTGATAATGACGTGTTTCTCCAATCTATGCCGCCTCCTTCATCAATGAATCAATCATTGAATCAATCATTTTTATTATATCATAAGAAGGCCTTTTTCCACTCCTTCTTATAACAATACAATACTAATCATTATAGCACGCGCGTCTACCTCTCTCAAATGGAAAATGGAAATAAATAAAAAGAAAAAAGGGCGGAGAAATGAATCATTTCCGAGGGCCCTTTTCTTTTACTCTTTATGGTGTGCTCCGCGGTTGACCTGGATGATTTCTTCATGGGTGGGCGCTTTGGCAAGGTGCATGAGGTGGTGGCATCGCGTACGCCGGGCGCTTTTCCAGGGACGGCTTCCTGCAGGGCTTTTTCCATTTCTTCTTTATTGTAGTCGCAGCAGTAGCAGGGTGTCCCGGGCTGCTGGCGCCAGGATTCTTCGAGGGTGCCTCCGTCGACGGGATCGAAGCCCGCTTCATCGATCAGGCGCATGACGACGGCTTTGTCTTCCGCACTGTCTCCTGCAGCAGCGGCGGCAAGTCTTCCCTCGTCCCCTTTCTTTCTGCCCTTCTCTGCCAGGGTATCCCCCAGAACGTTGTTGAACGCTTTGATGATGGGATGCCCGATTTTCTCAGAAACCCAGAGGCTTTCTGTTTTTCCTTCGTCCAGTTCCTTGATATGGGAATCACGGAGGTCCGGATAATAATTGGACGTATCCACCACGATCGTCTTTCCTGCATCCTTGAAAAGATCCCTGGGAATCTTCTCAATGGCAGGAAGAGGAACCGCCAGAATGACGACATCCTTTCCTTTGACGATTTCAGAAATATCCGAAGGCGCTGCGCCGATCTTCTCTGCAAACGCCCTGACGGCTTCCTTCCCTCTCGAATTGGCCACGCTGACCTGATGACCGGCCTTCACGAACTTCTCCGCCAAAGTCCCGCCGATATGCCCGACACCAATAACACCTATATTCATATCCACGCCTCCTATATATTGAAAGTTTTATATATATTATACACGAGGGGGAAAAGGGAGGGAACTGGGGAAACGAACTACAGCTCGGAGTAATCAACCCTATCCGCCGGCATCAGAATTTGAGGCCGGCACCTTCCCCGTCTGGGAAGGCGAGTATTGGCGGCGCTTTGGGAAGGCGAGTGTTGGCGGCGCTCGGGAAAGTCAGCGCCCAGTACATCCGAGCTTGCGAGTTTCCACAAAAAAAGATGCGGAACTGTTTGGGTTCCACATCTCTATTGATTCTGTTTCTTTTCTTATCTCTTTCCGATTCTTCTTGCTTTGTAGGCTTTGAGTTTGGCGTCGCGGATTTCGAGGTGTTCGAAGTATTTCTTGGTTTCTGCGACGATGACGCCTGTGAGGCCCAGGAGGGCAATAAGGTTCGGGATGGCCATGAGGCCGTTGACGATATCTGCGAGTGCCCAGATGGATTCGAGTTTCAGGAAGGCAGCGGATGCGAGAATGACGAGGAAGAGGACTCTGTAGAAGAGGATGCTCTTGGTGCCGAAAAGGTATTCCCAGCAGCGTTCGCCGTAGTAGTTCCATCCGAGGATGGTGGTGAAGGCGAAGAGTGCGAGAGATACGGTGAGAAGGATCGGCGCGAAGCCGCCATAGGTGACGGCAAATGCGTTCTGTGTAAGTTCAGCGCCGTTGGTGTCACCGAGCCACTGGCCGGATACGATGATGGTAAGACCGGTCAGGGTACAAATGATGATGGTGTCGATGAAGGTACCGGTCATGGAAATGAGGCCCTGTTCTGCCGGCCATTTTGTTTTAGCGGCAGCAGCGACGATCGGTGCGGAGCCTAAGCCGGATTCGTTGGAGAAGAGGCCTCTGGCGATACCGCTTCGCATAGCGAGCATGACGCCTGCGCCTGCAAAGCCGCCGGCAGCTGCGGTGCCGGAGAATGCGCCGGTGAATACCTGGCTGATGGCGCCCGGGAGGCCGCCTGCATTGAGTGCCAGGAAGATGACGGTAATGACGAAGTAGATGACGGCCATAGCCGGAACGATTTTTTCAGCAGCTTTTGCGATGGACTGGAGTCCGCCGAAGGTGATGATAGCTACGAGTACTGTAATAACGGCGCAGGTGATGTAGGTGGAAATGCCAAAGCCTGCTTCCACGGAGGAAATGATGGCGTTCATCTGTGTCGTGGTGCCGGAGCCAAGGAGGGCTACCATGCATCCGAAGAAGGCAAAGAGAACGGCGAGTGGTTTCCATTTCTTGCCAAGGCCCATTTCGATGTAGTACATCGGGCCTCCGGCGATGTTGCCGTTGTCGTCGACCTGACGGTATTTGACGGCAAGGCAGCCTTCTGCGTACTTTGTCGCCATGCCGAAGAAGGCGGCGAGCCACATCCAGAAGAGTGCGCCAGGGCCGCCGAGTTTGATAGCGGTAGCGACGCCGACGATGTTGCCGGTGCCGACGGTGGCAGCGAGCGCGGTACAAAGCGCTTTGAATGAATCAATGTCTCCTTCGCCCTTGTTTCTTGCGAAGAATATGAGCTTCAGAGCTCTCGGCAGTTTGACGACCTGCAGCAGTGTGAGCCGGAATGTGAGCCAGATGCCCGTACCGACAAGTAAGACCAAGAGCCACGGTCCCCAGACGATGCTGTCAATCTGGTTTAAGATGTCTAACAACATAGATTTTCCTCCCATTTTCCCCAGATCCCCCACCCCTTTGGAGGGATCCACTACCTGAGAAAGACTTTCCTTTCCCAAAACCCATTAAAAAACCGCCGGCTCTAAAAATGAAAACAGAGCCGGCGGCCCATTGATTTCTCAAAGTCCTTGTCCTGTCCTTTTGCCTGAGAGATTGAGGCTTGCGCCTTTTGCACCTTCGGCTTCCGCATCGTTTCAGCGGAGATCTCCAGAGTTATGTCCGCATACAGTTTCGTGTCCTTTGAACGCCTGATAGTGTTACTCCTTCGGCAGTCTCCGAAAGGTGTATATTGAATAAGTATACACTTTTCATCCTCGAGCTCTTTCTGTATGCATCATCCATTACGAATTGTATTGTTATTATAAGGCAAAGCAGGTGTATTGTACAATAGAATTTTTGTAAATTTTTTTATATTTCTATAAAAATTTCTTACAAGTTTTGCATATATAGTGGATACTTGTTGCATTATAAGCATACACAAGTCTATTTTATTACTATTATATATAGGAGAGCGTCATGAAGCTCATCACTCCCCATTTCCTTCCTTCTTATTCTGTGATCTGAATGTCAGAGGGCACTTCCTGTTCAGATGCGTTGACGACGACGGCAACGGCTGCATCGCCTGTGATGTTGAGGCAGGTGCGGAACATGTCGAGGACTCTGTCGATGCCGGCAACGAGTGCAAGGCCTTCGAGCGGAAGTCCGACGGACTGGAGTACCATGGCAAGCATGATGAGGCCTGCGCCCGGGACGCCGGCGGTGCCGATGGAGGCAAGGGTGCCGGTGAGGACGATCATCATCATCTGGTCAAAGGTGAGCGGTACGCCGAATACGTTGGCGATGAAAATGGAGCAGACGCCCATATAGAGAGCGGTGCCGTCCATATTGATGGTCGCGCCAAGGGGCAGTACGAAGGATGCGATGTCGCGGTGAACGCCGAGTTTTTCCTGGACGTTCTTCATGTTGACCGGAAGCGTGCCTGCGGAAGAGCAGGTGGTGAAGGCGATGGCCATCGCTTCGGACATGCCGCGGAAGAAAGTGACCGGGCTCATGTGAGCGGCGACGGTCGTCATGGCAGAGTAGACGCAGACGGCGTGGATGGTGCAGCCGATCAGCATGCAGATGATGACGGAGAGAAGCGGCAGGAGCACTTTCGGTCCGTTCATGACGACGACAGGAAGCAGCAGGCAGAAGACGCCGATCGGGGCGGTCTTCATGATCATGGCGATGATCTTGTAGCAGACTTCAGCGAATGCATCGAAGAAGCTGATCAGTGTCTCGGCTCTCTTGCCGCCGACGGAAATGATGCCGGCTCCGACGAAGAGGGCGAAGATGATGACTGGCAGGATGTCTGCCTTGGCCATAGATGCGATCGGGTTCGACGGAATCATGTCGACGAAGACCTGCATGATGCTCGGGGCTTCCTTGACCTTCGGCGCGGTCGCTCCGGCCATGCTCATGCCGGTGCCCGGATCAATGGCCAGGGCTACGGCAAAGCCGATCACAATGGCGATAGCGGTGGTCACCATGTAAATGGACAGCGTCTTGATACCGATACGGCCCAGTTTCTTCATATCCCCCATGGACGTCATGCCGACGACCAGGGAACAGAAGACGACAGGAACGATCATCATCTTGATCAGATTGATGAACATGGTGCCGATCGGGGCAATCCATGTCTTCACAGGCGCCGCCGCGCCTTCTCCCAATACCAGTCCGACGATGACGGACAGGACAAGGGAGGCAAAAATCTGTAACGAAAGATTCATAATTTCCCCTCCAGGTGCCTTTTAAGGCATTAAAAATGATAGACATATTATAGGAGCATACATAATAAAAAACTAATAGATTTCGTAAATTATCCATACATTTATATATGTACCCGTCTAAGATATTTAATAAATTATGTAAAGCATAACCTTTGTATTATAATTCATGAGATTTACTGTTTCGCTTTATGAATCAACATGCATGAAAAAAAGAGCGCGATTGAGAATAACCGCGCTCCCTATGTAAATTCGCTATAGGAAGGAAATGGGATTTCCTTTCTGAAAAATAAACGGGAAACTTTATTTTCTAATGATATTCAAATCTTTTGAACCACTTCTTCTGCGGCCGTCTCCCCTGCCCTTGCTGCCTTTTCAGCGGCAATGACTTTCTGGTAGGAGAAGACTTCTTCCTTGATGACCGGTGCGAGGACGAGGATGGAGATCAGGTTCGGGATCGCCATGAGAGCGTTCGCGATGTCGGAGAGGCTCCAGACGAGGTCTAGGGTCTGGGTAGCACCTACGTAGACGACCATGGAGAAAGCGACGCGGTAGATGAGGTTGTACTTATGGGTGCCGAAGAGGTATTCCCATGCTTTTTCGCCGTTGTATTCCCAGCCGAGGATGGTGGAATATGCGAAGAGGATGATGCCGATGGAAACGATGTAGCTGCCGATCGGTCCGATATTGTGGGAGAAGGCTGCCATGGTGAGGGCCACGCCGGTCAGGGGCTTGCCGTCAGCGCCAAGGGTGCCGAGGACGCCGGAGGAAGCAATGGTGAGACCGGTGATGGAGCAAACGACGATGGTGTCGATGAAGGTGCCGGTCATGGAAATGTAGCCCTGTCTTGCCGGACGGTCAGTCGTGGAAGCAGCGGCCGAGATGGCAGCTGAGCCGAGGCCTGCTTCATTGGAGAAGCATCCTCTTGCCACGCCGTAGCGCATAGCGTTCATGACAGAAACTGTGATCGTACCGAGCACGCCGCCTTCGACAGCGGAAGGATCGAATGCCATCATGATGATCGTGTAGAGGCCGTGCGGTACGTTTTCAATATTGAGGATGACGCAGAGGAGGCCGGCAGCGATGTAGAAGGCAGCCATGCCTGGAACGACGATGGAGGAAACTCTGGAAATGGAGGTGATGCCCCCTACGATGACGGCAAGGGTCATGACGGTCATGATGATGCCGCTGATTTCATTGGAAACACCGAATGTCGCATTGACGGCGGTGCTGATGGAATTCGCCTGGGTCATGTTGCCGATGCCGAAGGAGGCAATGACGGCAAAGAGAGCAAAGAGGAAACCCATCAAGATGCCGGCTTTCTTGTTCTTGAAGCCGTTCTTCATCGTGAACATCGGGCCGCCCTTCATTTCACCCTTCGCGTTCACTTCGCGGAACTTGAAGCCGAGCATGCATTCAGAGAATTTCGTGGACAGGCCGAAGCAGGCGGAAATCCACATCCAGACGAGAGCGCCTGGGCCGCCGGCAAACATAGCCGTCGCAACGCCCACGATATTTCCTGTGCCGATCGTAGCCGCCAGAGCGGTCATCAGCGCGGAGAAGGGAGAAACGTCGCCGCTGCCCCTTGAAGTCGTCCTAGACTCCTTCGAGAAAATGCTCTTCAGAGCATAAGGAAGATTTCTCCATGTGAGAAAGTGAAGAGTGAGGGTCATGTAAATCCCCGTGCCCACGAGGAGACAGAGCATAACCGGCCCCCATACGAAACTATCAGCCGCATTGGCCCATTGATTGAGTTCAGCCATATCCATTTTCGGCAGCTCCCTTCTTGATTACTTGCTATACGGGATTCAATCATTTTTGGAAACAAAAAAGCGCCGCACTCAGCCTTCAGAAAGATCTGAAGTGCAAAGCTGGCGCTATGTATGTATGCATCCACGCATAGCCGGGAGTTACCCTGCTGCCAGCCCTGTCCTTTTGCCTGAGAGATTCGGGATCAAAGATCCCTTTGCACCTTCGGCGTCCGCATCTTTTCAGCGGAACTCTCCAGAGATGTGTCCGTACACAGTTTCGTGTTCTCAGAACGCCTGATAGTGTTACTCCTTCGGCAGACATTTTCATGTCATTTTTCCGTGTACTTCATCCACCCTTATGGTACGGGAACCCGTACATTTCCACCACAAACCGGGACTCGTCATAGATTCCGCCCTCGGATGTGATTTGATTGAATTATACACGCATTTTTTCAAAAAGCAAGTACTTCTTCATATATTTTTTTATATATTGATACTATGTATTTTTTAAATTCCGCATACATGAAAAACGCCGCCTGTATACTGTATATAGCATATACAGAGAGTATAAGGAACTAGTTTTCGGGACAGATGAAAATGGATGTACTATGTTTTTTGATAGAAAATATCTATGTAATTTTGAAACAGGAGGAAAACGGGAAAAAAATAAAAGATTAAAGGCGCAGGGAATGGGAAGAGACAGATGGATGAAAAAACAAAAGAGGAGATTTTAAGAGCGCAGGATACCTTCCTTATATATATAGTATTTATATATAGAGAGAAGGATTAAAACCGGACAACCGAACTTCGTTCGTAGTAATCAACCCTAACCGCCACTTCGTGGCCCTCCTTCCTCGTCTGGGAAGGTCAACACCACTTACTTGCTTCGCAAAAGGAAAACAAGCAAACCGAACTTCGTTCGAGGAAAACCCTACAACCAGCCTAGCGGCTGAGGAACTACATCTCATTCGTCAGCTACGCTGACACCTTCTCTTTTCGGAGCAAGGTTAACACCCTTAAACCAAGGCTACGCCTTGATAAAAAACTCAAAACCCCGCTACGCTCGATGAAATGCAACTCATCCGTCAGCTCCGCTGACACCTTCCCTTCCAGAACAAGGTCAAAACCGGCCTACGGCCCTGAAAATCCAGACTCAGTACATCGCAGTTAGCAGCAGCGGCAAGCGGCGCACCTTGGCCTTTTCCCCTACCCCCCGCCAGAAAACCCCGTCCTATGCATCGGGCGGAGTTTTGCTGTGTTTCCTGTATTTTCTTTATTTCCTGTAAGGGAGATTTCTTTAATCTTGCCTTTTTGAGCCTGATCAGATACCGGCTCTTTCTTCGATTGCTGCTTCTTTGGCAGCTGCTTTTTCTGCTTTTTCGCGTTCGATGACGGCCTGGAAGCGGAATACTTCTTCTTTGACGACCGGCGCGAGGATGAGCATGGAGATGAGGTTCGGGATGGCCATGAGGGCGTTTGCAATGTCGGAAAGGTTCCAGACGAGGTCGAGGGTCTGGGTGGCTCCGATGTAAACGACCAGGGAGAATACAACGCGGTAGATCATGTTGTATTTATGGGTGCCGAAGAGGTATTCCCATGCTTTTTCGCCGTGGTATTCCCATCCGAGGATGGTGGAGAATGCGAAGAGGATGATGCCGATGGAGACGATGTATGCGCCTACGACGCCGATGTTCGAGGAGAATGCGGCGATGGTGAGTTCGATTCCCTGAAGGGGTGTGCCGTCGGCTCCGTTGGTGCCGAGGACGCCGGAGGAGGCGATGGTAAGGCCAGTAATGGTGCAGACAACGATCGTATCCCAGAAGGTTCCTGTCATATTGATGTAAGCCTGACGGACGGGGTCATCGGTGGTAGCTGCAGCGGCTGTGATGGCTGCCGAGCCCATGCCTGCTTCGTTGGAGAAGCAGCCTCTGGCTACGCCGTAGCGCATAGCGTTCATGACGGAGACGGTGATGCCACCCAGGACGCCGCCGCCGACTGCCTGCGGGTCGAATGCCATCATGAGGATGAGGTAAAGTCCGTGAGGAATGTTTTCAATGTTGATGAGGATGCATGCCATGCCGGCTACGACGTAGAAGACGGCCATGCCCGGTACGACGACGGAGGAGACTCTGGAAATGGTCTTGATGCCGCCGACGATGACGGCAAGGGACATGACGGTCAAGACTATGCCGGTCATTTCCGTGGATACGCCGAATGTGGAGTTCACGGCGCCGGAGATGGAGTTCGCCTGGGTCATGTTGCCGATGCCGAAGGAAGCGATGACTGCGAAGAGGGCGAAGAGGAAGCCCATGATGCTGCCGAGTTTCTTATTCTTGAAGCCGTTTTTCATGGTGAACATCGGGCCGCCTTTCATTTCGCCCCGTGCGTTCACTTCGCGGTACTTGATAGCGAGCATGCATTCAGAGAATTTGGATGTGAGGCCGAAGCATGCGGAGATCCACATCCATACAAGCGCGCCGGGGCCGCCTGCAAACATAGCGGTCGCAACGCCTACGATATTGCCTGTGCCGATGGTAGCAGCCAGGGCTGTGCAAAGTGCGGAGAACGGGGAAACATCGCCCGTCCCTTTCTTCTGGCGGGCTTCTTTGGAAAGCACGCTGTGAAGTGCGTATGGGAGATTTCTCCAGGTACGGAAGTGTACCGTACAGGTCAGATAAACACCGGTCCCGACGAGAAGCAAGAGCATCAGCGGGCCCCAAACTATGCTGTCAATTTGGCTGACGATTGAATTTACAGAAGCCATGTCCATGATAAAATCCCCCTACCTTTTCATTACTGGTTACAAAGTAATTACTCCTTTTTCCAACAACAGGGAAAGCAAAAAACCGCCGCGTTCAGGCTCCGGAAAAACCGGAATCTAAAGGCTGGCGGTCCTATGTATGTATGCATCCATGCATAGCCGGGTGTTACCCTGCTGCCAGCCCTGTCCTTTTGCCTGAGAGATTCGTGATCGGTGATCCCTTAGCACCTTCGGCGTCCGCATCGTTTCAGCGGAGCTCTTCCGATCTTACACAGTTTCGTGTTCTACTGAACGCCTGATAGTGTTACTCCTTCGGCAGACATTTTCATGTCATTTTTCAGTGTACATCATCCACAGATATGTATGCGCTTTGGCTCTATGAGCCTGCCGGGCATTTGCGGCATATACAAAGGCACTTGGCCTGAAGTATACAAGAGGATTGATGGATTTCCCTTTTTGAAAGGCAGGGCCCCCACCCGGGAGAGAGTTCTGGGTGTCTCTCCCGGCGGCCCGGGACTGCGATTCCGAAGATGGATGGATGCGCAGGCCCTGTCCCAGGCCTTGTATCATACTGCCCGGCGGAAGGGAAAATGGGGAAACCTTCTCGCCTGGCAGATATGAACCTTCTTACTCTTCCACTTCTGGCTGAGCTTTTGCACTTGCCAGGGATGGATCGAGGTCTTCGTATTCTTCGTAGTCCTTGCCGGTCTTCAGATGATCGAAGTATTTCTCGGTTTCTCTGACGACGACTCCGGAAAGGGCCAGAAGAGCGATGAGGTTCGGGATAGCCATGAGTCCGTTGACGATATCCGCCAGAACCCAGATGGCTTCTAATTTAAGGAACGCGCCGCTTGCGACAAGCGCGATGAATATAATACGGTAAGGAAGGATGCCCTTGGTGCCGCAGAGGTAGATCATGCAGCGTTCGCCGTAGTAGTTCCATCCGAGGATGGTGGTGAAGGCGAAGAGGACAAGTCCGACCATCAGCATGTAGCCGCCAACTGCCGGGAAGACATCCTGGAAAGCTGCATTGGTGAGTGCTGCGCCGTTGAGGCCTTTGAGCCATTCGCCGGATACGACGATGGTAAGTCCGGTCAGGGTGCAGATGATGATGGTATCGATGAAGGTACCTGTCATGGAAATGAGACCCTGTTCTGCCGGCCATTTTGTCTTAGCGGCTGCGGCTACGATCGGAGCGGAACCAAGGCCGGATTCGTTGGAGAATACGCCTCTGGCAATACCGCTTCTCATGGCAAGCATCACGCCTGCTCCTGCGAAGCCGCCGGCTGCTGCTGTGCCGGTGAATGCGTTGGAAATGATGGTCTCAATAGCCATCGGAATCTGATTAGCGAAGTAAGCAAGGACGCCGACGGTGGAAACGAAGTAAATCACTGCCATTGCCGGAACAATCTTGGATGCGGCATTCGCGATGGACTGGAGTCCGCCGAGAGTGATAGCTGCGACCAGGATGGTCAGGATGATGGCGGTCCATGTCGGTGAAACGCCGACCGTCATCTGGGTGATTTCAACGATGGAATTGACCTGAGCGAATGTACCGATACCGAAGTATGCGACGAGTACGCCGAAGAGAGCAAAGAGAGTTCCAAGCCATTTATACTTCTCACCCATGCCGTTCTTGATGTAGAACATCGGGCCGCCGGCGATTTCGCCTTTGGAATCGACTTCGCGGTATTTAACAGCCAGAAGACCTTCCGCATACTTGGTTGCCATTCCGAAGAAAGCAGCCATCCACATCCAGAAAATAGCGCCAGGGCCGCCAGCTGCGATTGCAGTAGCTACGCCGACGATATTGCCGGTGCCTACCGTTGCGGAAAGAGCTGTGCAGAGAGCCTTGAAAGAATCAATATCTCCGCTGCCTGCGTTCTGTGCCTTGAAAATTAATTTCAAAGCCTTGGGAAGCTTGAAAACCTGCAACATCTTCAAACGAAGTGTCAGCAGAATCCCGGTTCCCACCAAAAGAACCAAAAGCGGTGGTCCCCAGATAAAACTGTCGGCTGCATTCAGCCAATTCATGTAATTCAAATCCATGTTTGTCCTCCTCGAAATAGAAATATGCAAAAAACCGGCATCCAAAATATAAAACTCTGGAAGCCGGCATTGTCTATCCTAAAACGAGTACGAAAAAATCGTAAGAACGTTTCTTTATGCTCTGTCCTTTTGCCTGAGAGATTGGGACCTTGCGATCCTTACACCTTCGGCGCTCATTTGTGAGACTCTCCAGAGTGTGTCCGCAACCGGTACCGCCTCTTGCGAGGCACCTGAGAGTGTTACTCCTTCGGTAAGCCATACGGCTTTCTCCCACTTGCATCATCCACCAATATGAATTTGATGTTTGCATTATAAGTCCCAGCGGACCCATATGCAAGCGTTATTTTAAAGTTTAATTATTTTCTAATGGATAACCCCTTGAAAATTTCAGCACATTTTATCCAAAATACCCCTAAAATTAACGTTCAAACCACCCCTGTGCATAAAGTGCGAAAACATCGATAAAACCAAGGATTTTGCATAGATTTCTAACTAATCATTTACTAATATAAGAAGAAAATGCTAAGATTGGTTTAATATTTGGAGGGATAAAATAGAGGGAGCTGCCCTCCTGGAAAAGTATTTTAGAAGTGGAAATACTGGGGAGAGAGATTAAAAGCGGGAAAACTAGGGGGAGAGTTTAAAACCAGACAACCAGCCTGACGGCTGAGGGAGATGAATCTCCTCAGGCGCAGGCGCGCCAGCTCCCCCTACGGGGCGAGCTCTAAAACCCTTTCCTTACTTCGCAAAGGGAAAACAGGCAAACCTCGCTTCGCTCGAAAAACCTTTTTATATTGAAAGCATTAAGGAATACTACACTCTTTCCACCGGCCTTCTTAGAAACTGCACCTTTAAAAACCATACAACCGGACTCTGTCCGAGTAACTGCAACTCATCCGCCCGACATCAGAATTTGAGGTCGGGCACCTTCCCTTCCAGGG
>ERZ791810.1414-NODE-1414-length-16262-cov-2.988092_pt1 | contig 16262 bp, 13 predicted proteins | sample MGYA00510304_ERZ791810 | MGnify/ENA primary metagenome ERZ791810 (study PRJEB30046, sample SAMN00791967) | human gut metagenome | study: EMG produced TPA metagenomics assembly of the A metagenome-wide association study of gut microbiota in type 2... | reverse complement strand
CACCCCTGGTTCGTCCTTGAGCAGGAACTGAAAGGTGACGATCCGCCCATGCAGCATGTCATTGAAGGGCCGCACCGCATCCTTGTATTTATAAAATGCGCTGCGGCTGATGCCCACCCGCCGGGTGGCCAAGTGGACCGTGTCCACCTCGCCGGTTTCCAACAGCCGCTTGGCCTCCGCCACCTTCAGAAAAATCTCTGGCAGTGCGCTGGACTCCACGATGAAATAACTGGGTGACTTACCCATTCTATGTACCTCCCGCCCATATGTCCACGTGAGAAAGCCATTTGTTTATCCTTTGTGGTCTATTGTAGCACACCCTCCCGCCCGCCGCAAGGGCAAAGCCCCTGCCAACTCTGCCGATTTCTGCCGATCCGCCCATGCCGTTTTTGTGTATTCTCACCGATTTTCAGGAGAGGAGGCTGTCTTTTGCCGGAAAACAGACACCTGCGCTTTCTGCTCCGCCTGCTCTATGCCGCCCTGGCCCTGGCCGGATTGTGGCTGGCCCTGCGCTTTCTCCTCCCCTGGCTGCTCCCCTTCCTGCTGGCCTTCAGCCTTGCCGCCCTGCTGGAGCCCGCCGTACGCCTTCTGATGGAGCGCCTGCACCTGCCCCGGCGGGGCGCCGCCGCACTGTGTACCGCGGCTCTCACCGCCGCTGTTCTGGGAGGGCTGGCGCTGGTGGTATGGCGGGTAGGCTACGAACTCTCCCTGCTGTTGGGCCGCCTGCCCACCCTGCTGGCCGGGCTGCCCACGCTGGCCGACGGGCTGGAGCGCTGGGCCTACCGGTTCCTCATCGCCCTGCCCGTTCAGTTCCAAACCCTGGCCCGTGATGCCCTGGAGGGCCTTCTGGAGCAGGGCATTGCCCTGCCCAACCGCTTTTATGACGCCCTGGCCGGGGCGGTGACAGGGCTGGCTTCGGCCCTTCCCGCCGCCGCTCTTTTTCTCTTTACGACAGTTTTGGCCACCTATTTCACCAGCGCAGGCCGTCCCGCTCTGCTGGACGGCCTGCGCCGCCGCCTTCCCCCGCCGTGGCGGACACGGCTGGGCCGGGTGGCCGGCGGTCTGAGGGAGGCGCTGGGCGGCTGGCTGAAAGCCCAGGGCCTGCTGATGCTGATCACCTTCGGCGAGCTCGCCGCCGGTTTCCTGCTGCTGCGGGTGGAGCTGTCCCTCCTTCTGGCCGGACTTGTGGCTCTGGTGGACGCCCTGCCGGTCTTCGGTACAGGCACCGTACTGCTGCCCTGGGCAGTGCTCGCCCTGTTGGGGGGCGACGTGCGGATGAGCGTGGGCCTGCTTGTGCTTTACTCCGTTATCTCTCTCGTGCGAAGCCTGCTGGAGCCCCGTCTGGTGGGGGCGCGGGTGGGGCTCCCTCCCCTGGCTGCCCTGGTCTGCATGTATGTGGGCTTTCAGGCGCTCGGAGTTCTTGGAATGCTTCTCGCCCCACTGGCCGCCGTGCTGGCCCGGCAGCTCTGGGATTCCGGCCTCCTGCACAGCCTGTTCGGACCTTAAGCAAACAGCCCGCGGCACAGGGCTACCCCGCACAAGGACAACTACAAAACCACCGTTGAGAGCATTGAGAAGCAATATCTATTCAACCATGGGGGTACTTTCTTGCGGAAGTGCCCCCAAAGTGTCCCCATGCCTTGAGCGAGGGCAATACAGTTGCCGTCAAGATGTTATTTTTTTCACATAACATCTTGACATGGGATTTGGACTGAGATATAATAACAAACAATGTAGTAGGAGTTGTTTTAAATTCGATTGTTATTTAATTGCCATGACAAGTTGGAGGGCGAGCGATGAATCTTGGAACTGTTGCTGCCATTCGAAGCGGATTAGTCTTATCAAGAAAACTCTCTCGGGAGATATCATCATATCGCTACCCATTACTGAATCTGCGGGCTATTCACCCGGATGGATATATCCTGCCTGACAGTCTGGAAGTGTTCTACGCAACCGAGCTGCTCCGCCAGGAGTATTTAACGCAGCAAGGTGACATCATTATCCGGCTTAGTATCCCTTATACTGCGATCCTGATCGATACAGACATGACAGGAATGGTAGTTTCCTCCAACTTTGCGATTATTCGTTTAAATCAGAAATATATGTTGCCTGAATACCTTCTCTGGCTCTTGAATACGCCGGACACCAAGAGAAAAATCTACGAAAACAGCTCCAGCAATATGCTCAGCGCAGTAAGGCCTACGTTTTTTGCTGAGCTGGAAGTATTACTCCTCCCCCTTGCGGATCAAGAAAAAATAGCGAAGTTGAATCTACTTGCGAAGCAGGAAATACAGTTATTGAAAAAATTGGCCGATGAGAAAGAAAGATATTATGTCGCTGTGATAGAACACGCACAAAAAAACATGAGGAGAAAAATACATGACGACCAGAAAAGATATTGAGCAAGTCTTATGGAACGCCTGTGACAGCTTCCGAGGCAAAATAGACAGTTCCCGCTATAAAGACTATATCCTCTCCATGCTGTTTGTGAAATACCTCAGCGATGTTTCCGGGGAGAGACGAGAAGCCTATATCAAGCAGTACGACGGAGATCTGCGCCGGGTGGAACGGGCCATGAACCGGGAACGCTTCGCGATGGACGAGCAGTCCACATTCGATTTCCTTTACGCCAACCGGAACGATGCGGAAATTGGCCAGAAAATCAATGTGGCGCTGAACCACATTGAAGAACACAACAGCGGGAAGCTTCGCAATGTGTTCCGGGCTATCGACTTTAACTCCCAGGTGGATTTTGGCGAACCCAAGGAGAAAAACGCGACCCTGCGGAACCTGCTGGAGGATTTCAACGGTCTGGATCTACGCCCCAGTCAGCTGGGCTCTGCCGATATCATCGGCGATGCCTATGAATACATGATCGCCATGTTTGCCTCGGACGCCGGAAAGAAGGGCGGTGAGTTCTTTACACCCAGCCAAGTCTCCGAGCTGGTGGCCTCTCTGGTACAGCCCAGGGAAAATGATCGCATCTACGATCCCACCTGCGGCAGCGGCGGCCTGCTGCTGAAAGCGTATAAGAAGGTGCCCGGCGGGAAGGCGGCGATCTATGGCCAAGAAAAGAATCAACAGACCTGGGCGCTTTGTACCATGAATATGTTCCTGCACAGCGTGGACGATGCCCGGATCTGGCAGGGCGATACCCTCTCCAATCCTCAGAATGTTGAGGATGATAATTTGATGAAGTTCCAGGTGGTAGTGGCAAATCCGCCGTTTAGTCTGGACAAGTGGGACAGCGGTTTTCTCTCGGAGGCGGAGGCAGACAGCAAGGGCAAAAAGAAAATGTCCGCCGAGCTGGATCCCTATCACCGCTTCGACTGGGGCGTGCCCCCCGCCTCCAAAGGCGATTATGCTTTTGTGCTGCATATGCTCTCCAGCCTGGACGCGGAAAACGGCCGCATGGCGGTAGTGCTGCCCCACGGTGTGCTGTTCCGCGGAGCCAGCGAAGGTAAGATCCGCCGTCAGCTGGTGGAAATGAATCTGCTGGACGCGGTCATCGGCCTGCCCGCCAACCTGTTCTACGGTACCGGTATCCCCGCGTGTATCCTGGTGTTCAAGAAAAACCGCCCCCGTCGGGATGTGCTGTTCATTGATGCCTCGGGCGATGGAAACTTTGAGAAGGGGAAAAACCAGAACATCCTCCGAGACTGTGACATTGATCGGATCGTCAGCACCTATGAGGCCAGGGAAACGGTGGACAAATATAGCCATGTGGCCTCTTTTGACGAGATCAGGGAGAATGACTTCAACCTGAATATCCCCCGGTATGTGGATACCTTCGAGGAGGAGGAACTGGTGGATATTGAAGAAGTACAGCGGAACATTGCTAATATTGAGGCGGAACTGGCGCAGGTACAGGCGCAGATGAAAACCTATCTGGAGGAGCTGGGGCTATGAGTGGAGATCTGGCAAGCACCGGCAGAATTTTGATCTATCAGAATGAAAAAGGCGACACCAAGATCGATGTCTACTTTGAGGAAGACACCATCTGGATGACCCAGCGTTCCATGGCGGAACTGTATCAGGTAACTCCTCAGAATATTACACTGCACATCAAGAACATTTACGAAGATGGGGAACTTAGTGAGACGGCAACATGTAAGAATTACTTACAAGTTCAAACCGAGGGTAGCCGGAGAGTCCGGCGGGACACCAAGTTTTATAGCTTGGATATGATCCTGGCCGTTGGCTACCGAGTGCGGAGTGGTGTTGGCATACACTTCCGCCGCTGGGCCAGCAGGGTGCTGACCGAGTATATGAAGAAGGGCTTTGCCCTCAATGACGACCGGCTGCGGGAGCCCAGGGAATTTGGTGCGGACTACTTTGACGAGCTGCTGGAGCGTATTCGGGATATCCGGGCCAGCGAAAAGCGGGTCTATCAGAAAGTCAAAGAGATTTTCGCCCTCTCGGTGGACTATGACAACAAAAGCCCAATCGCCCAGAATTTTTTCAAATCTGTACAGAACAAGCTGGAATATGCCGCCACGGGTCACACCGCGCCGGAGATCATTGCCGCCAGGGCCGACGCCTCCAAGGACAATATGGGACTCACCGCCTTTAAGGGAGCCAAGGTACGCCGGGGCGATGTGACGGTGGCGAAGAACTACATGACCCATGAGGAGATCAGTACGCTGAATCTGATCGTGAATATGTACCTGGACTATGCAGAGCTACAGGCCAAAGGACGCCGTCCCATGCATATGGCCGACTGGGAAAACAAGCTGGGAGAGTTCCTGCGCTTCAACGGCCGGGAGGTTCTGGAGAATTTCGGGACGGTCAAGCGGGAGGTCACGGAGAAGCTGGCGCTGGAGCAGTACGAGCAGTACGACGCCCACCGCCGGGCGCTGGAGGCGGCGGACGACGTGGACGAGCTGACGGCGGATGTGAAGCGGCTGAAACGGTGAAGGGAGAATGACAATGATTGAAATTGATTTTGAGAATAGAACTTATATTTGCCCTTTTTGTGGACACGCCCAGGCGTATTATTCTGCCCATGGTAGCGTAAATAATGGAAATTATAGTAGCGGATATCCAATCCCTGAGGAATACCAAGAAAGCAGTTTTGCAATTCACACATTTAGGTGTAGCAATAGCTCCTGCCAGAAAATTTCAGTAACAGCAATTAACAGAACAACTGACAAGCAGATCGATCTCGTTCCACAAGTGACAATGCGGCACTACCCTGACTACATTCCGGAACAGATTCGCCAGGATTACGAAGAAGCTAATATGATTCTCGAAGCCAGCCCAAAGGCAGCCGCAACGCTCTTGCGCCGCTGTCTGCAAGGGATGATTCACGATTATTGGGAAATCCACGAGAAGAATTTAAACGCTGAAATTACATCCTTGAAAGATAAAGTCCCCCCGGCACAGTGGAAGGCCCTTGACGCTCTGCGTAAAGTTGGAAACATCGGCGCCCACATGGAGAAAGATGTGAACCTGATTATTGACATAGAACCGGACGAGGCGAAAAAACTCTTAAAGCTGATTGAGCTGCTGTTCGAAAAGTGGTACATCGCACGGCATGACGAGGAAACACTTTTATCTGATATTGTGGGGATTGCGGATGAGAAAGACGCTGAGAGGAAAACGGTATGACACCAGAAATCAAAACCCGAATTGAGCAGATCCGGCGGGGCGAGGTGCCGGTTGGGTATAAAAAAACAAAAACGGATATTGTGCCAAATGATTGGAAAGAGCTACTACTTGCCGATTGTATTTGTGAATTTTCAAAAAAAACGACCATTCCCAATCAGTATCCGGTTTTAACTTCCGCACGCAAGGGATTGATGCTACAAAAAGAATATTTCACTAACCGGCAAGTAACTACCGAGGATAATGTTGGTTATAACATTTTGCCTTATGGCTATATTACATTCCGAAGTCGCAGTGATGATGGTAAATTTGTCTTTAATGTAAACAAAATTATTGAGAGGGGCATAATTAGTTATTTCTACCCGGTCTTTTCGTTTGGAGAAAATGTATCACGTGATTTTATGCTTGAAACATTAAATCATACAATTTATAAAAGAATGTTTCCTTTGGTAGAGGGAACGGCCCAGCAAGTACTTTCGCTGAACAAATTAGGGAAGCTTTATTATAATGTTCCTACTATTGCAGAGCAACAAAAAATTGCCGCCATCCTCACTGACCAAGACAAGATCATCGAACTGAAAGAAAACCTTCTCGCCGAAAAACAGCGGCAGAAAAAGTATCTAATGCAGCAGCTTTTGACGGGGAAGAAGCGCCTACCAGGATTTGATAGGGAATGGAAAACAAAACTATTGAAGCAGCTATCAGAAAAACAGAAAAAGAAAAACATTGCTTTCCAATATAGTCTCGTTCTATCTAACAGCGCACAACATGGAATCGTATCACAAGACCAAGAATTTGATAAAGAGATTGCAAATGAGGAACGAATTGATGGGTATTATATTGTAGTGCCGGGAGCTTTTGTTTACAACCCTCGAATTTCAGTTACAGCCCCATGTGGGCCAATTAATGTAAATGAACCCGGGGAAACCGGTGTCATGTCGCCGCTTTATACGGTATTCACTATTTTCTCCTCGGAAATCAACCAAGATTATCTGAAGTATTATTTTCAGTCACCTTGTTGGTACAAATATGTGAAAGGCGTTGCAAATTACGGAGCAAGGCACGATAGAATAAGTATCTCAGACGAAGACTTCTTTGCTATGCCTATTCCCCTACCACCGAAGGAAGAACAAACCGCCATTGCCGAAGTTCTCTCCACCGCCGACCGGGAACTCGACCTGCTCCGCCAGGAGATCGAGCAGGAAAAACAAAAGAAAAAAGCCCTGATGCAGCTTCTGCTGACGGGGATTGTGAGGGTATAATTTATGGTCATATACTATAATAAGCGCGGAAAGGCCAGTGTTTATTTTCAAAATAAACACATATTCGATTTGAAAGGAATCCCTTTAGCTTTTGTTAATAATAACGCAGTATATAATCTGCGAGGAAAGCATTTAGGGTATTTTGAGAATGGATGGATTCGAGATAAGTACAATCGCGCAGTGCTATACACGGACAGCTATACAGGATTTGGACCTGTTCCTCCTATTCACGAGATTGCGCCTATTCCCTCTATTCCAGCCATTCCACCGATTCCTCCAATTCCTCCGATTGCACCCATTCCACCAGTTGCAACTTCGACTTGGTCTACTATAGACGCATTAGAATTTTTTGAGCAATAATTCGGACAAGCGAGGCGGGATTTCCCGCCCCGCTATTCCTGTTTTTATCGATATTCTTGAGGAGGCAAACTATGGACAGCTCCCTGTACTTAGAAAAAAACATCAGCCAGCAGCCGGCGCTTGAACTGCTCCAGTCCATGGGCTACACCTACATCTCACCCCAGGACTGCGAGGCCCAGCGGGGCAGCCGGTACCATGTGCTACTAAAAGACATCCTCCGGGGCCAACTCCGGCGGCTCAACCGCTATGTCTTCGCGGGCGCGGAAAACGAGTTTTCCGCTGCCAACATTGAGCGGGCTATGGAGGATCTGGACGAGCCCCTCACCGATGGCCTGGTGCGTACCAGTGAAAAGATCTATAATGCCCTTTTGTTGGGAAAGAGCTACCCGGAAACCGTGGGCGAGGGGAAAACCCTCAGCTTCAACCTGAACTACATCGACTGGGCGCACCCGGAGAACAACCTGTTTCATGTCACAGAGGAATTCGCGGTGGACAGCTGGGACAAGTTCCACAACGCCCGCCCGGATATTGTGCTGTTCATCAACGGCATCCCCTTCGCCGTGATCGAGTGCAAGGCCCCACAGGTCAGCGTGGAGCAGGCCGTGGAGCAGAATATCCGCAACCAGCAGAAGGAGTACATTCCACAGCTCTACAAGTTTGCTCAGATCGTGATGGCGACCAATAAAAACGCTGTGAAGTATGCCACAGCAGGAACGCCGAAGAAATTTTGGAATGTGTGGAAGGAACAGGATACCGTTTTTCTGGAAGCGGCGCTGGCCCGGTATGTGACCGGCCGCACCCCCACCGAACAGGATCGGAATTTGATTTCCCTGTTTAGCCAAGAGCGTGTGATGGAATTGATCCGGTACTTTGTGCTCTTTGACGCCAATGTGAAGAAAATTTGCCGGTATCAGCAATATTTCGCCATCAAAGAGATCATCAAAACGATTCAACAGCCAGATGAAAAAGGCAACCGCCAAAGCGGCGTCATTTGGCACACGCAGGGCAGCGGAAAAAGCCTGACCATGGTGATGCTGGCAAAGTATATCTTAATGGAGTTGTCCGACTGCACCCCGAAAGTGATCATTGTCACTGACCGGAAAGAGCTGGATCGCCAGATCGCCGCCACCTTTGCTCACACCCGGCTCAATCCGGCCCGGGCCACCAGCGGACGGAATCTGGTGGAGCTGCTGGGCAGCGGCAAGGCGGATGTGGTCACTACCATTATCAATAAGTTCAACACCGCCGAAAAAATGGAGCACAAGAATTTTTCACGGGATGTGTTCCTGCTGGTGGATGAGAGCCACCGCTCCAACTACGGCCTGCTGGCCACCAAAATGCGTGCGGTGTTTCCCAACGCCTGCTACATCGGCTTTACCGGAACGCCTTTGATGAAAAAAGAGAAGAACACTATGGCGAAGTTCGGAAAGCTGATCCATAAATATACCATCAAGGACGGTGTGGATGACGGAGCCATTGTGCCGCTCATTTACGAAGGCCGCTTTGTGGAACAGAATGTGGACGAGGCAAATATCGACCTCTGGTTCAAACAGACCACCAAACGGCTCACGGAAGCGCAGCGGGATGACCTTTCCCGGAAATGGAGCAGTATCCGCCGCCTCACCTCCACCGACGCCCGGATCAAGCGGATCGCGCTGGACATCAATGAACATTTCATCGAAGGGTATCAGAACACCGGCTTCAAGGCCATGCTGGCCACAAACTACAAGCGGGACGCGGTCCGCTATTTGGAGTGCTTTGAGCAGTTCGGCGATCTGACCTGTGCCGTGGTGATCTCGCCACCCGATCTCCGTGAAGGCGCAGACGATGTAGATGAGGGGGCTGACGATAAGGTCATTGCCTACTGGAATAAAATGATGAACCGCTACGGTGACGCAGATGCCTATGAAGAGGCGATGAAGAACCAGTTCTGCATAGGGGACATTGATATTCTCATCGTGTGCAGCAAGCTGCTTACCGGCTTTGACGCACCCGTCTGCCAGGTGCTCTACATCGACAAGGAGTTGAAAGAGCATGGCCTGCTCCAGGCCATTGCCCGCACCAACCGTCTGTATGAGGGCAAGGATTACGGCCTCATTGTGGACTACCGTGGACTGATTGAAAAACTGGATACCGCCATGGATCTGTACAGCGGTGCCGGACTGGAGAACTTTGACGGGGGCGACTTGAAGGGTGTTGTGGTGGATGTCATGTCGTCTGTGGCCGGCCTGCGGGAAACCTATACCCAGATGACGGAACTGTTTGCAGGCTTGAAAAATCCCCGTGACGCCGAGGAGGTGGAAGTATTTCTTGCTGACGATAAGAAGCGGGAGAACTTTTACCATCTTCTCTGTTCTTTTGGCAAGGCGTTGAATATAGTACTGAATGCGGAACAGGCGTATGCGGCCGTTCCAAAGGATGAATTAAAGCGGTATCAAAACACTTTTATCTTTTTCTCGAAGGTGCGCCGCAGTGTGAAAATCCGTTACTGTGATGCCATTGATAACCGGGAATATGAACCGCTGATGCAAAATCTTCTGGATACACACCTCTCGGTAGCTGGACTAAAGCAGATCACCAGCCCCATAGATATTTTGAATAAGGATGACTTTGAGCGGGAATTGGAGGAATTGGGATCTCTTCGGGCAAAAGCTGATGCTATTACCAGCAAGTTGACCCGCAGCATCAGCGAAAAGTATCAGGAGAATCCCGCCTATTATGACAGCTTCTCCAAGCGGATCAGGGAAGCGTTGGAGCAGTACAAGGAAAAGGTGATCTCCGAGGCGGAATATCTGGCGAAAATGCGTACCATCATGGAGGACTATCACGCTGGAAGGAGCACTGTGACCTACCCGGAATCCATTAAGAACAATGTCCACGCCCAGGCGTTTTACGGTGTTCTGTCAGCGGTGTTTGACGAAGCTAAGGAAGCGGAAGTTTCTCCCGATTTTGCTGCGGAGATTGCGGAAGAGATCACAAAAATTGTGGCTAACCACAGTCAGGTGGACTGGACCAACAACAAAACGATCCACGACCGAATCTCGCAGGATATTGACGACCTTTTTTACGACTATGAGAAAAAGCAGGGATTAAAACTGTCTTTTGACACCATTGATAAGATCATTGAAAATGTGAAAACAGTGGCGCTTCGGAGGTTTTAAAAGCGATGGCGCAGGAGAGAACGGTTTTATATGAAGGCAGCGAGATCCGATATGTGCTGGAAGAAAAGCCGGTAAAGAACCTCAATTTGCGGATCCATAAGGATTGCAAAGTGTATGTCTCAGCAAGCCCGGATATCCCGGCAGAAAAAGTGGATGGTTTTGTAATAAGTAAGGGAAACTATATCCGCTCGGCCCAGGGAAAGTTTCTTGAAATGGCGCACTATGCCCTTCAGCCCAGGCAGTACGTCAGCGGCGAGACGTTTTATCTGCTGGGTAGAGGAGTTCGCCTGAAAGTGGAGAAGAACACTCGAGAAGAAATTTCCTCTGACGGAATCTACCTGTATCTTTGTATCAAAGACCCCGATGACTTTGCCAAAAAGCAAAGAATGGTGACACGATATCTGGATGAACAATGCCGAATCATCTTTGGCGAGATTATTTCGGAAACCTATCCGGTATTTCAAAAATATGGGGTATCAATGCCTGCACTGCGTATCCGAAATATGGAGACCCGATGGGGTTCTTGTTTAGCAAAAAAAGGAATCATTACATTGAATAAGCGCCTGCTTGAGGTGCCAAGAAACTGCATCGAATATGTGGTGACGCATGAGTTCTGTCATTTTATCCATCCGAATCATTCAAGACACTTTTATGATTTTCTGACAACACTGATGCCCGATTGGAGAGAACGAAAGAAAACCTTAGACAAAAGTGCAGTGTACTGGGTATAATGTGTCGTTATATTCAAAGCAAATAAAGTTCCGTTTTCCCAAATTTCCCCTTGACAAGTCTTCCTGCCAGAGTTACACTGGCAACACAGCGGCTCAACAGGAAAAATAATTTACTTTTGTATCATCATTAACAGGCTTTCCCAAAAGGGATTGGACTCATTTACAGGCTTATGCTGTACCCCAGGCACTTTTTGTGTCTGGGGTACAAGTGAATGACCGTCCAATCCGATACTTTTTCGGGGAAGCCTGCCATGATTTCAGCTTGATGGAGCGGGCCAAGGGAAGCCATACGACACAGCGCCGAGCAGGGTTGCCTGTCAGGAACCGGATTGGGTAGAACGGCAATTTATGGCGATAGTCCACAAAATCAAACTGAAGGAGATGGTACTCTGCAAAACACGAAAATCGAATACAGCAGCTCTGAGCGGACGCCCGTTGTGCTGCCGGAGATGGAGGAACTGCTCCCGCCCTTGAGCGCGGAGCAGTTTTCTTCTTTGGAGAGCGATATCCTGGAAAACGGCTGCTATGCCCCCGTCATCGTCAACGAGGATATGACTGTCATTGACGGACACAACCGGCTCCGCATCTGCGAAAAGCACGGCCTGCCCTACAAAATGCTGGTGTTTTCATTTGCTGATCTGCTGGAGGCGAAACAGTGGGCGCTGGACACCCAGAAAGGCCGCCGCAACTTGGACAAGTGGGAATTGGGCCAGATCGCCCTCCGACTGAAGCCGGAGATTGAGGCCAGGGCAAAGGCGAACCAATCGGCGGCTGGCGGTAGCAAATCAGGCAAGGGAGCGCTTTCGGTGAATTCGCCAAAAGCGCTCCAGCCCATCGACACCCGCGAGGAGCTGGCCCAAGCCGTTGGTATCGGGGAGCAGACGATGGGCAGGATCGCGCAGTTAGCCGAAAATGCGCCCCAATCGCTGAAAAATGCTCTGGAAAACAAAGAACTGTCCATCAACCGAGGCTGGAGGATCTTGAAAGCTGTCCAACAACTGCCGCCAGAGGAGCGAGAGTCGGCTGCCGCCGAGATGCTGTCGACTGTGCGGGAGATCGACCAGTTGGATGCTGAAGCGGAGCGCAGAGGAAAAATCACTGGCCTGTTCTGCAAAGCCTATGAAAAAGCGGTTCTGCTGACTCCTACAGAAGAAAACGTGCGGATCTGGGCGGAGTGTACCCGCATGACGCAGGAAGAAATTGCGGACTCTGTGCAGGAGTCCTACGAGTTGGCCCAGACGTTTCAGACCATTGGAGACCTCCTCAAGAATGCAATTTCCTGTGTGCATCAATGGCCAGATGCGCTATCTGATCAGGGGCAGAACTGAGGGCAGGGGGTTATGTGTGACACCCTGCCTGTCCATATATTGGGGTATTGCTTTGGCAAGGGTGTCTGTGTTGACACCCTTGTTATGAATCAAAATGACTGTCTGGCAAATTATCTGGATGCTGCCGGGAAAGGGTGGTATCATGTGGGCCACCACATAATAGGAGGGCTTACAAAATGAACGTGAAATTTTCCTTTGACAGGGTCGCCGTGGATCGGCGGGGCTTCACGCTGGAGGACGTGTATCGGACGATAAAAAACCTGTTTGCCGCCCATGGTTTTCCCTGTATCTCCGATGACGGTGTCCTGGCTTTCGAGGACAAGGGGCACGGCGATGACTTCGCCGTCATGTGGGACATCATCCTGTCCCTACTGCGCTCCGACTGGTTTCTGGACTGTGCTGCCTCCTGTGTCTGGGAGGACGAGAACGGCGTGGAGGATGTGCTCTCCCAGGCCAGGGAAACACGGCGTTCCGTGCGGCAATAGCCTGTTGGGAACGGCAGGCTTGCCCGCTAATTCCAATCACTTTACCACCTGGAGAAAGCCCCGCTAATGGCGGGGCTACGGCCCTCACCGCCGGGGGCGGTGAGGGCGCAAGCATAGCATTTTGATGTCAAAACGCCACTTGCAGGGGAACTCCCCTGACCCCAATGCCGCCTGCGGGCGGTAACCTTTCGGCAACGTTGCCGAAAAGTCAGATCGAACCTTTTGACAAGGTTGTCAGAAGGTGTACTCAACTGCTATCGGGTTTGACAACATTGTCAAAAGCGGTTTCCGGTGGATCTTCGGCAAGATTGCCGGAAGTCCACTATGCTGAAAATCGGGTTCGGCAATGTTGCCCAACCCGATTTTGCATTTCATGCAGCAGGCATAGTAAGGTTTGGCAACATTGCCAAACCTTACTACAGCAACAACAGAACACAATTTTTATACCGCTTTTGGCAACATTGCCGAAAGCGAGAAGGGAGTGAAAAATACGAACAAACAATCACATCGTACCTGTGTCCGCATGAGTGCCAAGGATTATGAACTGCTGAAGAAAAAGAGCGCGGCCGCCGGACTGTCCGCCAATGCGTGGCTGATGGCGCAGTTGGCAACCAACCGCCCTGTCCTGCACTGGGAGGCAGAAACCTGGGAGGCCATCCGCTTCATGGATGAGGCGGGCCGGGAGATCAACGCCATCGCCCGCGATTTCAATAGCGGATATGGTACGGCGGAGCAGCTCCGCCGCGCTGTTCATCTTTTGGGCGCTGTGTACGAACAGCTCTATGCGCTGAGGAAGAAGGGGTATCTCCATGCGGCATAATCGGAAACCGCGGAAAGCTCGCGTCTCCACGCGGGACTACAGCAGAAACCTCTCTGTCCGCATGACGGAGGAGCAGTACCGGCGGCTTCAACGGTACATGGGAATGACCAGGCTGTGCAGTACAGCCTATTTTTGCCGGCTGATTCAAGGCGGTGAGTTCAAAGGCCGTTCCCCAAAGTTGAACCATGCCCTGCACACCAGCGTCAACAGGATCTACTCCAACGTGAAGCAGATAACCCGCCATCAACGGGCCGGAGGCATGGATACCGAAGCTGTCTCAAAACTGCTTTTTCTAACGGATAAGCTCTGCGAGGAAGTCTATCTGCTCTCCAGCCAGAAATAGCCCTCCGTTGGCCCACAGGAGGCCCCGTGTGGCCCGCCTCCGTCTGCGCTGGAGTCCCTGCCCCACCTGGGCCGTCAAGCCCAGCGTGGGCGGGCGTGGCGAAAATCGGGTTTTGTGAATTCACAAAACCCGAACTCGTATGGGAAGCGACAATGTGTGCAACTACGCAGGCCGCTTTCGGTGAATTCACCAGAAGCGGTTTTCAGACAATCACAAAAATCATAATCGGATATGTTCTTACAGGTTCAAAATTACAAACTGGCGAAACTGTCAAGAAAGGAGGTTCCCAACCATAGACAAGCCAAACAGCAAGCAAGAAATCAGGATGGAACGCATCCAGGTTTCTCACGGCAGAACCATCCGGGTCGTGTCCGTGTTCCCGGAAAACGGACGCTGTTCGCCGGAAGAAAAACTGAAAGCCCTGATCGACCTGGAAATCCAGCAGCAGAAGCTGTGCGCATAATCCCGGCGCTGTCTGGGAAAAGCGCTGGATATCCGGGCCGTTTTGGAGTATAGTCATGTCGCAATGCTCTGAACGGTTTGACTAACGAAGGAGGGCAAGATGACAACGTCAAACCAGAAGAAAACCGCTCTGTACTGCCGTCTCAGTCAGGACGATAATACAGAAAACGAGTCAAACAGTATTCAAAATCAAAAAATGATCTTGCAGCGGTACGCTGCTGACCACCACTTCCCAAACCCTTGCTTTTATGTAGACGATGGGTACTCAGGAGCCAGTTTTCAGCGCCCAGGCTTCCAGCAGATGATGGCCGACATGGAAAACGGCGAGATCGGCATCATCATCACGAAAGACCTGTCCAGACTGGGCCGAAACCAGCTTCACACCGGGCTTTACATCGAGGAGCGCTTCCCCATGTTCGGCGTCCGCTACATCGCCATCAACGACAATGTGGATACCGACAGCAGCGAGAGCAACGAGCTGATGCCGTTCAAAAATTTGTTCAACGAATGGTATGTTCGGGACTCCAGCCGCAAGGTGCGGGCCGTCCTCAAGGCCAAGGCGGAGCGGGGAGAACGGCTTGGCACCAGAGCGCCCTACGGCTACAAAAAGGACGAAGCCGACAGCAAAAAGCTGGTGGTGGATGAGGAAGCCGCCGCAGTCGTGCGCCGTATCTTCGCCATGTGCGCCGCAGGCCGTGGGCCAAGCCAGATTGCCCGCAAACTAAGGGAGGAACAGATTCTCTGCCCCACCACCTATGCCTATCAGAAATTTGGAATCAATCACACCTCGCTGAACATGGAGGAACCCTTCCACTGGACCAGCAGTACAGTTGCGAATATGCTGGAGAATGAGCTGTACCTGGGCAACACCATCAACATGAGGTTCAGCACAAAGTCCTACAAGGACAAGCGCCGTGTGGAGCATCCCAAAGAGGAATGTCTGGTGTTCGAGGGCACCCACCCCGCGCTTGTGACCCAAGAGGTCTGGGACATCGTCCAGCGGGTGCGGCAGAACAGACGCCGCCCCACCAAGATGAACGAGCAAAATAAATACTCCGGGCTGGTGGTATGTGCGGACTGCGGATCCACGATGGTGCTGCACCGGGCGCACACGATGAAGCCCACCTGGAACAACTTCACCTGCCGCACCTACAAGAAAGAGGGGGCTGAAGTCTGCACCGCCCACTACATCCGGGAGTGTGTGCTGGACGAGGTGATCCTGGAGGATCTGCGGCGGGTGACGGCGATGGCCAGGGAGCATACCATGGAATTCGCGGAGTACATCGGTAGCAGGCAGTCCGCCGAAATCCAGCGGGAGATCCGAAGGCAGGAACGGGAACTGACCGCAATGCGGAAACGTGGAGCGGAGCTGGATGCCATCTTCAAAAAACTGTACGAGGATCGGGTACTCGGCCACCTTTCGGTGGAGCAGTTCCAGACGCTGTCCAGCGGCTACACCGAGGAACAGGAAAGGCTGGCGGAGGAAATTCCGGCGAAGGAAGGTGCTATCCAGAAGCTGCGGGATACGGTTTCCAGTACCGACGGCTTTATCGCCAAGGCCAAACGCTATACCGACATTATGGAGCTGACGCCGGAGCTGCTGCGACTGTTCATCCAGAAGATCGTGGTGCATGAGAAAAGCACAAAGTGGTCGAAGAAAGCCATGCAGACCATCGAGATCCACTACAGCGACATCGGCTTCA
>ERZ791810.1377-NODE-1377-length-16628-cov-5.201472_pt1 | contig 16628 bp, 17 predicted proteins | sample MGYA00510304_ERZ791810 | MGnify/ENA primary metagenome ERZ791810 (study PRJEB30046, sample SAMN00791967) | human gut metagenome | study: EMG produced TPA metagenomics assembly of the A metagenome-wide association study of gut microbiota in type 2... | reverse complement strand
ATTTTTTTCGAAACATCTGCCGCTCTCTCAAGCGCGAAGATTATATTAGCAAATCTCAAACCGTTTGTCAACAACTTTTTTTATTTTTTTAATGTTTTTTTATTTTTAGAAGTTCAAACAATTCAAACAATATTGAAAGCGCCTTGAAATCTCAGGGCGCCTCCTGTACACGATCTTCTAAATCATCAATGCTGCTTCCAGCCTGCTCAAAAACCGGCTTCTGGCACTTTCCTGACTCTTCAGGCTTTTCAGCTTGTCGGTGCTCTTAGCCGGTATCCAGGCTTTGTTTGTATTATAATAGAAATTCAACTGTTTCCAGTATTTTTCCGGAAACAGAAACATATAGTAGAGACATTTTCGCTCCTGCTTATCCATAGGACGGACCCGTTCATAGGAATCCAGCATGGTGATCCCCAGATCACCGTCCCATCCATGTTTTTCCATTACTTTTCGCATCAGGCGGTACAGATCTTCTGCCTGGACTCCCAGATGCATGCGGTTATATTCAATGATCGCTGTATAGCCATTCCCCATTAATACATGATGCTGGTCCAGGTCACCGTGGCAGAGATAGCCCAGTCTGTCCCCCTGCTTCCTGGCAGAATTTTTCATGTTTTCAACAGGATTTTCCATATTTTCAGCGGCATTTTCAACAGAAAGTTCTGCAGCAGCCAGCTGTTCTGGAGCCCCATTTTCCGGGAACAATCCCTTCATCTGGTTCAGTGCTTCTTTGGCCTGTTCAAAAAAATAGTCAAAGCTGTCCATAACGCACAGTTCAAATTCCGTCTTTCCCCGTTTGCCCCGGATAAAATTTCTGGCCCGCTTCATTTCCTTTACATGGCGCTCCTGCTCTTTTTCCAGGCTTTCTATAAAGATAGAACCCATATTCCATTCTTCTCTTGGCTGGATCTGGCGCAGCTGCCCATGAAGCATGGCAAGACGGGATATCCCCAGACGGATCTCATAATTATCCCTTATATTGCATTCTCTGTCAGGAAAGCATTCTTTCATAATGTAATTAGTCCCGTCTCCTGCTTTGCTTAAAAGGGCACCTTCCTGATTCCGCACATACCGGTCTACACGCAGGCTTCCTCTGATATCAATGCTTTCTAACACCTGATCTTCAAATTCCAGTCTGCGTACAGTCCCCCTGTATTCCCGCAGAAGTTTCAAACCCTTATCTGTTTCGCAGATCCAGGAACCCCGGCCTTTTCTTACAGATAGGACTTCCATTTCATATTGCGCTAAAACCTCCTGGTATCTTTCATTCATTTTTACCCTCCCACAAAAACCGCACCGTTTCAGCGTCCAACTGTGCGGCTGTCATTTCACTGCTTTTACAGACTATGTGAAAAGAGCCATGATTATGCGAAAGATTTTCGGTCAGAATATCTGCAAGAAAAAAGTCCCCCTGTCAATTCAGGGGGACTGTACACTTACAATGCTGCTTATTTTGTCATCCATGTCAAAAACGCGCCGGTGACACGTTTGACGGTTGTTTAACGATTGCTTCCGGACTTATTTACTTCTGTTCCCAGCCGTCTTTCCACTTCATGTGGTGAAGCTGGCCTTCTAATGCCATTTTTTCAAAATCATTGTGGCGCAGGGCTTCATAGAGCACTACAGCCACGGAATTTGACAGGTTTAAGGACCGGATCTCTCCCCACATGGGAATACGGACACAGTGGTCTTCATTTTCCACTAAGATTGATTCCGGGATGCCGGCACTTTCTTTTCCGAACATGAGATAGCAGTCCGGTTCGTAGTCTACTTCTGAATAGACTTTATGCGCCTTAGTAGTGGCAAAATACATTTTTCCCAGGGCATCCGGATTCTTCTCCAGAAAATCCTGGTAATCGCTGTATACATGTACATCCAATTTATCCCAGTAATCCAGCCCGGCTCTTTTTAAGGCTTTTTCATTTAACTTAAAACCCAGAGGCTCGATCAGGTGGAGTCTGGTATTGGTGGCCACGCAGGTACGGCCGATATTTCCGGTATTAGAGGGCATTTCCGGTTCTAAAAGTACAACATTCATCATATTTTTATTCTGCCTTTCCATCATGGCGCTTTACAAAACGCTCAATACGGCTTAACGCCTCTTTCAGGCTCTTTAAGGAGTAGGCATAGGAAATACGTACAAAGCCTTCTCCGCAGGCGCCAAAGGCCGTTCCGGGAACTACAGCTACTTTCTCTTCCATCAGAAGTTTAGTAGCAAATTCCTCTGAAGTCATGCCAAAACGGCTGATATTAGGAAATGTATAGAATGCGCCTAATGGCTCAAAACAGTCGATGCCCATTTCACGGAATGCATTTAATAAAAATCTGCGTCGCTGGTCATAGGACTCACGCATCATTTCTACATCCGAATCACCATTTTTCAGTGCAGAAACTGCTGCATACTGGCTGGTGGTAGGTGCACACATGATAGCGTACTGATGGATCTTTAACATCTGCTTTAAGATTAAGCTTGGTGCTGCCGCATAACCAAGACGCCATCCGGTCATAGCATAAGACTTGGAAAAACCATTGATCAGGACAGTACGTTCTTTCATGCCTGGAAATGCTGCAATGGTAGCATGTTTTCTCTGGTAAGTCAGTTCAGAATAAATCTCGTCTGTTACTACAAACAGGTCTTTTTCAATGACGATCTTTGCGATCTCTTCCAGCTCATGTTTTTCCATAATAGCGCCGGTTGGGTTATTAGGGAATGGAAGGACCAGGATCTTGGTCTTGTCTGTGATCTTTTCCAGCAGCTTCTCAGGAGTCAGCTTAAACTGGTCTTTTTCCTCCAGTTCAATGATCACCGGAACACCGTCTGCCAGAGTAACGCATGGCAGATAGGAAACATAGCTTGGCTGTGGGATCAGTACTTCATCTCCCGGATTTAACATGGCACGCATGGCAACATCGATAGCTTCACTTCCACCTACTGTTACCATAACTTCTGTATCCGGGTCATAAGTTACTTCAAAACGGCGCTTTAAGTAATTGCATATTTCATCCTTTAACTGCTTTAAACCTGCATTGGAAGTATAAAATGTGCGGCCTTTTTCAAGGGAGTAGATACCTTCTTCCCTGATATGCCAGGGAGTATCAAAGTCCGGCTCGCCTACACCTAAGGAAATAGCGCCTTCCATTTCATTTACAATATCAAAAAATTTACGGATCCCGGAGGGCGGGATACTTACAATTTTGTCAGATAAGGGGTTTCTCATGGTGTGATCAGCATCCTTTCATCCTGGACCGGCTCGCTGATAATGGTGCCGTGATCCTTATATTTTTTCAATACAAAGTGAGTTGCTGTACTTAATACTGACTCCATAGGAGCTAATTTGTCAGATACAAACTGTGCTACCTGGCGCATGGTCTTTCCCTCGATAAATACGGTAAAATCAAAAGATCCGCTCATCAGGTATACAGCGTTAACTTCATTATACTGGTAAATACGCTCTGCGATCTTATCAAAGCCCATACCTCTCTGAGGAGTTACTTTTACTTCGATCAGAGCTACTACTTTTTCTTCGCTGGTGTTATCCCAATTAATGAGAGTGTGGTATCCGCAGATAATGTGTTCTTTTTCCATCTCGGCGATCTCATTGGCCACTGCGATCTCACTTTCACCAAGTAATACCGCCAGGTCTTTTATATCGATCCTGCTGTTTTTTTCGATCACCGCCAGAATTTTTTCTCTCATGATAACTTCCTCCAATATTAAAATCATATATTCTTATATGGTATTGCCGCTGTAAAGCGGCATATATGACGCCTTCGACCTGTATGCCAAGCCTGTTTATCCGGCTGTTATCCAATACGGGTCAGTTCATCGGCTCTTGGCCGTTCCAGATATCCGGCTGTTTCCTCTCCGTGGCGTATCACCCGGGCAATTCCCTTTTCTGCACTGCCTATCACTGCTGCCGGGATTCCCCGTGCACTGAGGCTTCGCACCATCTGGCCGCCTCTGTCGCAGGCTAAGATCACGCAGTTTTCACTGAAAAGGCGATATGGATTGACCTCAAACATCTCACATACTTCAACTACTGCCTGCTTCATAGGGATCATTCGCAGATCAATATCTACGCCTACGTTGAAAATGCCGGATAAATTCCAGACAGCTGTGAGAATGCCGCCTTCTTTCGCGTATTCCCAGGCTGTAACTGGACAATCTTTCTGTTTTAATTCATTTTCAAGCCACTCTTTTACATTGTAGCTGTCTTCCTTTTCCAGACATCTGAGAAAAGAAGGTGCAAAACGGCCTTCCAGTTTTTCCTTTTTTTTCTGGAAAATGAGTCTGGCTCCGGCCATACCGGCATATCCGGCCACTACCAGATCCTGACCTGGCTTTATAAAGCCATCTCGTTTTTCAAATCCGCCCGGACCCTGTCCTGCTGTTCTCATGGATTTTCCTCCTGTGCGGGACTGGCCGGGCTTTCCGCACCAGCATTTCCCCCCGCAGGCTGTGCTGCAGTGGTAGGAACAACTCCCGGTCCACCATTTTCTCCTGTAACCGCCTCATGTGCCGTCTCTGTCTGAGCTGGTTCTGTCTGAGCTGGTTCAGGCGTATTATTCTCTCCTGTTTCAGGTGTAGTGGCTGGTGCTTGCGGCTCTGGCGCCGGTACAGGTGCTGCCTGAGCTGGTCCTACACGGTAAATGGCCTTGGAAGCATTGTAGGTATCCTCATTTAGAAGAGTACGTTCCTGCTCCACTCCATCCACAGTCACTACCTTCCATAGTCTGGATCTATAGCCGGTATGTGCTGACTGTACCTTCACCTTAGCACCTGGCGCAAGGCTATTGTCCGTGATCATCTGGGGTTCTCCCGGATTGGTGGTCCCCACAGTCTCTGAAACATATTCTACCTGCCGGCCAGAAGGTCTGGTATCTTTTCCATAAATGGTAAAGATCAGTTTCTTTCCCGATGTATATCCTTCGATATATACAGGTGTGCTGTAATTATTCTTAATTTTAATATCTTTATAAGTGCCTGCAATAGCAGCATCCATTGACGGCTTTACATAGGTTACGATCATAGAATGGTTCTGTCTCTGAACAATCTCCATTTCCGCCTGCAGTGCTGCATCATACAATGTAGTAGCGATCTGGCAGACACCGCCGCCAATACTGTCCACTACCTGGCCATTTTCATAGGCTGCAGCTGTCTTATAACCATTTTCGATGGTAAACGGCTGTAAACATTCATAACCGGATAGCACCTCACCAGGCATAAGCACACGTCCATTGATTTTTCCCGCACCAACTGCAAGATTAGTGGAACGTGCCGCGCCGCTGCTGGAAAAGTCGGTGGTACAGGTTCCTAAAACATCTTCTATGGTCTTAAGGTCATCGGAAGTGATCTTCGGCTGTTCTTCTTTGATCACTGCCTGGACAGAAATCTCACCTATAGAGTCTTTTAATCCCTCAAAAGCGGTATTTAAAGCGGAAGCCGTGGCATCTGCATCCACGACTTTTCCTAAAACAGACTCTGTGATCACAAATGCGCCGTTTTCTCTGCGGATAGACGCATCCTGAGGCTGTGCCAGTACTCCGTCGCAATGGGTATCTACAAAAGCCCTTATCTTATCTGGATCCGCTGCTGTCTGGACCGTAACATCCACCGGTGTCTTTTCCAGATCCTTTTTGTTCATATATTGACGGATCAGGCTTCCACCTACATAGCTTTTTAACTCTTTTTCGGCTTCTTCCTGATTGCTCCAGTGAATACCCAGTTCCCCGGCTGTGGTTTCTGCTTTTTTATCCTCAATAGTTAAGGCTACAGACACATCCGCCTGTTTTTTCACTTTTTCTTCTGCTGTATGCAGGGCATCTTCCCATGTTTTTCCAGCCAGACTTTCCCCGTCTGTACTGATACCTTCCGGAAATATCGGCGCCGCACATACGGTCATGGGAAGCACCCATAAAGCCCCGGCAGCCAGTGCTGCAAAAAGACCTGCTTTCAATGTCTTGTTTCCCATAAATTCTCCTAAATTCTTCTGATCCCTGATCGGGTCTTCTGCCATTTTATTTAGTTCAACATTTAATTAGTACATCAATGCGCTCAGCGCCATTGGCACGATCATGGCAAGTACCAGGATCACAACAATAACAGTAGAAATGATCTTCTTTACTTTAGGGTCTCTCATATTTAACATTTTATCACCTCATTTATTCTGTGGCTTCACCCGTCCGTACTGGAGGATGATCTTGTCAATCAGCCTGGAAGCATCGCTCCGGCTTATATCGTTTAACTGCACAGTTATGTTTATTCTATGACATTTTAATAAATCCTGCAAGTATTCTTTTTGTCTTTTCGTTGCCGGCTGCTGTCGCTTCATCCGGCAATTTAAAGGCATTGTCGCAAATAACTCTGGCTGGTCTTCTCCATGAAGTCCCCTTAACTTCTGATAAAGCAAATGCGCCGACAAGGCATCTGCCTCTGCCCGGTGTGTCAAAGGCTGTTCAATCTTATAATAAATGCAGGCGTTTCCCAGATTTTTCTTTTCCTGCTCCGGCATCAATTTCCTGCATAATTTCAGGGTATCTACTGCCTCACATTCAAATTCCATTTTCTGGTTCACCGCCGCCTGCTTTAAGAAGCTGTAATCAAAACGGATGTTGTGGCCTAAAAGGGGCAGATCTCCAATAAATCCCAGCACCTCTCCAATAATATTTTCTATTACCGGAGCATCTTTTAACATGTCATCTGTAATACCTGTTAATTCCACTACCCGTTCTGTCAACGGCCGTTTTGGATTTACCAGAGTTACAAAACGGCCTGTGATCTGTCCATGTTCTACTTTTAAGGCGGCGATCTCCGTTATTTTCTCTTTCTTCGGCTCCAGACCTGTAGTTTCCAAGTCCAGGGCAATGTATGAGTCGATCATTTTAGCATGTCCTTCCTAAAATCAAATTTAAACAAATTCAGAATTTTTCTGATTTTTGTATTTTTCCTGTTTAATCTGTTTTTTGTATTTCTCTGAAAACTGCCGGTGCTTCACAGGCAGGACACCATTGTTTTAAAAAGCAGTTTCCGCAGTCCGGCTTTCTGGCAGTACAAATGGTCCGCCCTAAAGTAATGATATGGATATTCCAGAGAATCCAGTGATCTTCCGGGAGTATCTTCATCAGATCCGACTCGATCTTTTCCGGCTCTGTCTCTTTTGTAAGCCCCAGCTTCCTGGAAATGCGCTTTACATGGGTATCCACCACAATACTTGGCACATGGTAGATATTTCCCCGGATCACATTGGCAGTTTTCCGACCCACACCTGCCAGTGTAAGCAGGTCTTCCAGTTTTTCCGGCACAATACCGCCGTACTCTTCCACCAGCCGCTTTGCACACTGGATAATGTTTTTGGCTTTCATATGATAAAATCCAATGGAACGAATGTCCTGTTCCAGTTCTTTTAAGTCCGCCGCCGCAAAATCTTTAATCGTCGGATATTTCTTAAAAAGATCCGCTGTTACAATGTTCACTCTGGCGTCTGTACACTGGGCGCTTAAGATCACCGCAATGAGCAGCTGCCATGGGGTCTCGTAGTTTAGGTAGCAGATGAAGTCAGTGCCGTATTCTTTATCTAAGGCTGATAATATATGAGAGATCCGTTCTTTTAGTTTGCCTGTCATTTTGATCATATTTGTTTCTATCCCTTTATCCTAATTTCATTTCAAGTTTGCTTCACATCTTAATTTGCATTTTACAATTCAATCGCCTGTGTCTATAATAAAGGAAAATGTGGCAAAGGTAAATGTTTGAGAAGATAAATGTTTGAGAAGGTAAATGTTTGAGAAGGTAAAAGAGGATAAAATATGCAGTCAAAGAAAGATCTATACCAGATTGGCGAAGTGGCCCGTCTGTTTCATTTAAGCATCAGCCTGCTGCGCCATTACGACAAAACGGGACTGGTAACGCCGGAATACACGGACCCGAACACTGGATACCGGTATTACAGCATCAGACAGTTTGAGTGTTTAAATACCATACGCTACCTGCGGGCATTAGACATGCCGCTGGATGAGATCGGAGATTTTCTCCATAACAGGGACACCGGGCGCATCCAGGAGCTTTTGTCAAAGCAGCTGGTACAGGTGCATAAGAAACAACAGGAACTGACTGTGATTGAGCATCAGATAAAAAACCGTTTAAATCAGATCCAAGGAGCGCTTTCCGCTCATCCAGGAGAGATCTTTTTAGAAAAAAAGGCACCTCTACAGTTGGCCTGCATGAAAAAACAGCTAAATCCGGAAAATTATCTGGATCTGGAGTATTCGATCCGGGAAATGGAACAGGGAAACAGCCCTGCTTCTATTTTCCTGGGAAAGGTAGGATTAGGGCTGTTTTATGGCTCTTTAAAGGCACATCGTTTTAAGCCTTATGATTTTGTTTTTATCATTCTGGAAGAGGATGATCCTATCAATGGTCAGGTCATCCGCATCCCGGAAAGCACCTGGGCTATTGTCCGTTTTCACGGAAGTCATGAGCAGGCGCCGGGATTTTATGAAAAACTCCTGTCCTATTTTAAGGACGAGGGACTTGCGCCAGAAAGTTTTGCTCTGGAAATGACTCTCATCGACTATGGTCTTACCCATGACCAGTCCCAGTTTATCACAGAGATCCAGATTCCTTTAAACCCGGACTGTCCGGGCATTATAGCTTAATGGATCTCGTCTCTTGTAATCAAATAACAGATAAGTTCCGTCTCTTAATGGCTCTAAATGAGCCATTTTTGCCATTTGTCTGGAGTCGTAGCCTTCGTATCCGGACAGATACTGGGGAGTTTTCTCTTCTTTCTGGAAAAATTCACGGACAAAGTCCTTGGAACCGCTTAGATCTCTTGCAAAGGTCGGGCGGCTCTTTACATTTTCACGAAGATACAGATCTGTCATTAACAGGTCACGGTATTTTTCCAGTTTTTCAGAAATACCAGGGTTTACTTCTGTTCCCCGGTGGGCATGATTTTCATGGGTTTCATATCTTTCAGATTTTTCCAATTTTACCTGTATCATCTTCCAGAGTATCTCATATCTGGCAATACGACTGTGACTGATGCCGGAAAGATGGTTTTTATTGTAATAACCTGCCATAAAAGAAAACATTTCATAAGGAGTATTAAATTCCTTTTCCAGTTCTTTTAAAGTACAGGTAAACTGGCGGCTGTTGTAATGGACTTCTGTCATCTCTTCTATATCTTTTAATTCCAGCACATCCCCATAGGAAAGCCATTTTGTCTGCAGCACCTCATAAGGCGGCGCAGCACTGTAAAGCAGGTCGCATTCCAGGATCAATTCTTCCATATAAGAGCCTTTTAATATTTTTAAAAAGCCTAACTGCAGCTGCTCCGGCTCCATAGAATATACGTCATTAAAGGACTGTTTAAAACGCTTTAGATCTTCCCATGGAAGTCCCACGATCAGGTCTAAATGCTGGTGGATATTGTGCCAGCTGTTAATGGTTTCTGTGATCTGGCGGATCTCTTCGATATCTGTCTTCCGGCGGATGGTCTCCAGTGTTTTTTCATTGGTAGACTGGACGCCGATCTCTAACTGTACCAGTCCCGGACGCATAGTAGAAAGCAGATCTAGCTCGTCCTTATCTAACAGATCCGCTGCGATCTCAAAATGGAAATTAGTAATACCATTATCATGATCTCTTATATACTGCCAGATTGCCATTGCATGGGACTTTTTGCAGTTAAAAGTCCTGTCTACAAATTTTACCTGGGGCACTTTCGCCTGCAGGAACCATTCCAGCTCCGGCAGCACCAGGTCCAGACTGCGAAAGCGCAGCTTCTTGTCAATGGAAGACAGGCAGTAGGCGCAGGAAAATGGACAGCCTCTGCTGCTTTCGTAGTAGATAATACGGTGTTCCAGCTCTTTCATATCCATAAAAGCATAGGGAAACGGGATCTGGCTCATATCCATTACCTGGCGAAAGCCTGTATCAGTAATAGTGCCGTCATCATTTCGCAGCATAAGACCAGGAACCTGTTTTAGCTCCTCTCCTTCAAGGAGCGCCTTTAGAAAATGGGCGAAGGTAATCTCTCCTTCCCCCATCATAACAATATCCACTGCCGGTTCTTCTTTCAAAAAAGCTTCTGCGTGATAGGAAACCTCCGGGCCGCCTGCCCATATTTTCACATCCGGAAGCACCTTTTTTATATCAGCCAGTATCATTTTTACATAGGAAATATTCCAGATATAGCAGGAAAATCCAATAACATCTGGCTTTCGCTTATAGATATCCTGAAGGATCTGCTCCATCTGATGGTTAATGGTGTATTCTGCCAGAGAAACTTTCGCCTCCTCTGCCAGTCCCCATTCTTTTAACATCTTCTCCCCATAGGTCTTCAGGCTGTAGATGCCCAGATTGGAGTGGATATATTTTGCATTGATCGCAGCTAAAAGGACCTTCATTTTACACCTCGATCTCAATCTTGCGGCCAGTAGGCTGATACTGATAATAGCGTACCCCTGCTGCGTTTAACATGCGCTTGGAAGCTTTTACAGCCGGTGTGTGGGCATATTTATCCCCGCCATAGATGATAGTCTTAATACCCGCCTGGATAATCGCCTTAGCGCACTCATTGCAAGGGAAAAGGGTCACATACAGCTTGCTTCCTTCCAGACTTCCCCCCCTGTAATTTAAAATGGCATTTAACTCACTATGGGTAGAGTAGAAATATTTTGCATTGTACGGGTCATCCAGTTCATGTTCCTTGCCCCATGGAAATTCATCATCTGAACAGCCTTTTGGGAAACCGTTATAGCCCATAGAAAGGATCTTGTTATCCTGGCTTACAATACATGCCCCCACCTGGGTACTTGGATCCTTGGACCGTCTGCCTGATAGAGCGGCAACTCCCATAAAATATTCATCCCATGTAATATAATCAACACGTTTATCTGACATTTTTTTCTCCTTTTACATTTCATAGGTTTCTGCATTTTTAATAACAGATTGTTTTTTCCATGTATTCCCGCAATCTTTTAAAACATTTGTAATCATCATATGATGTGAGTGTCAAAAATAAATTTTGCCACTCACTGATGTAACCGGATTGCTCCATTGCTATGCAATTCCCGCAATCCTCGAACACCTCAAACTCCCATAAAATGGCGTGTTCACACCATTTTATTTCGCTTTCGGTGTTCGGCGTGTCAATAAGTATAAATTGCTTATTTGTGCAAGCACAAATGCAATTTATACTTTTGACACTTACATCATCATATAATAGACCATCTGAAAATGCAAGAAGGAGCAGTCTTATCAACTGCTCCTTCCCGGAAATATAAAGCTATCAAACTTACGCTTTTTCTACATTTTTCGTCACGATCACATCTGCATCCAGACCTAATATCCCTTTGATCACAACAGTTCCTGCCTTTACCGGCGCTGCTAACCGGCATTTTCTGATCTCAGCCATTGCATCAAAAATACGTGCTTTGGGGATCGGGGCGGTAAGGCGTACACTGGCAAGCGGCAATTCTCCTCCTTCTACCAGTACAGAGGTTGCAATATTTCTCTTTGGATCTGTCAGCTCCTGCTTCACATACTCTGCTCCTCTTTTGCAGGTGGCTCCTTCTAATGAGTGGATCACTACAGACTGATCTGCCTGTATCTCATAATCTGCACTTATTTCGCAGCCATTTGGACAAATGATGCATGTAAATTCTCTTGTCATTCTACCTTCACCTCCAGATCTCCCTTGTTTTCCAGTTTTTCTGCTTTTAAGTCTATATGGATCATCTCTGCCGGAAGAGCTTTTTTCATCTTTTTACGGGCGATTTCTCTTCCATTCTGGCTTACAACCAGAGCACAGTCCTTAAACGGCCGGTTTACACGCAGAGACAGACAGCAGTCTTCTGTTCCTGATATCCGCTGTGGAACGGTATGATTGATATTTCTATCAGTCTTTACCTGTATCTCACATGCAGGCAGTTTCCCATCTTTAATATACCGTGCTGCGGAATCTGCCAGTTTTTCTGCTTCCATGGATACAAAATCCACCAGATCATGAACATGGAGTACATTTCCTGCTGCGAAAATCCCCGGCCGGTCTGTCTGGAAATACTCATCCACTGTAGCACCCTTTGTCCTTGTATCCAGTGTTACTCCTGCATCCAGGGAAAGTTCATTTTCCGGGATCAGGCCAACAGATAAGATCAGGGTATCACAGCTGTATTCCTCTTCTGTTCCAGGGATCGGCTTCATGTGTTCATCTACTTTTGAAACGGTCACACCGGTCAAACGCTTATCTCCATGGATTTCTGTAACTGTATGGCTTAAATACAATGGGATATTGTAATCATTTAAGCACTGTTCAATATTTCTTGGAAGACCGCTTGGATATGACTGGATCTCAAAAACCGCCTTAACATGGGCACCTTCTAAGGTCAGTCTGCGGGCCATGATCATTCCAATATCACCGGAACCTAAGATCACCACTTCTTTTGCCGGCATACGGTTATAAAGGTTCATATATGCCTGTGCAACACCTGCTGTAAATACACCGGTCGGACGCTCTCCTGGTATGCCAAGGGCTCCTCTGGTACGTTCTCTGCAACCCATTGCCAGGATCACTGCCTTTGCCTGCCACTGTTTTAAGCCATCAGGAGTAGCTGCTGTGATCACTTTGTCCTCTAAAATTTCCAGAACAGTTGCATCAGTAAGATAACGGATCTTCTTTTCATTTGCCAGGTCAATGAATTTCTGGGCATATTCCGGTCCACTGAGTGTAGTTTTAAAACGGGCCAGTCCAAAACCATCATGGATACACTGACGTAAAATGCCGCCTAACTGTTTTTCACGTTCCAGGATCAGAATATCTGTGATCCCGTTTTCATACAGGCGTACCGCCGCTGCCAGACCTGCCGGGCCGCCGCCTACGATCACTGCATCTGCCTGTTCTATTTCCCACATTGCTGTTTTATGTTCCATGTTCACAGTTACACCTCCCGTACTTTTCCAAATAAAACATTAGAGCCTTCACGTTCATACTGCACTTCTGTCTCTTTTTTCCCAAGTTCCTGCTCGATCATCTGTTCAATACGCATCTGGCAGTAGCCGCCCTGACAGCGTCCCATCATGGAACGGGTTCTGTATTTCACACCGGTCATAGTATCTACACCTAATGGATTGTGGATCGCCTGAAGGATCTCCGCTTTTGTCACCTTTTCGCATCGGCAGATCACTTCGCCGTAATCCGGGTTCTCCCTGATCAGTTCTGCCTGTTCTTCTTTTGTACACTGGGAGAAATGGCGTATTCCTTTTCTCACTGGATTGAAATCCGGATTTTCTTCTAATGTTTCTCTCTCTTTCATCAGTTCAATGGCATATCTGGCAATTGGCACTGCTGCTGTCAGTCCCGGTGACTCAATACCAACCAGATTTAAGGCATGAGGCGCGATCTCATCTTTGATCTCGATCTTAAAATCCTGGATCACACCATTTTCATCTACCCATTTTGGCAGGATTCCGGAATAATTGCGGATATAATCTGCCTTATGGATACATGGCCACAGATCTGAAGCGCTTTCTGCCAGATAATCTATATTTTTCTGTGGTACACCGTAATAGTTAAAGTCTGTCACCATATCTGCGTTAGGGCCGATGATCACATTTCCGTCTGTAGTATTTGTCACATGAATTCCCATATAGGTGTTGCTTGGAACTGGATAAACAGGCATTGGAAGAAGAGGGCCTGTACGCTTATCCAGGATAATGTAATCTCCCTTGGAACCAATGATGCGGTAGCCGGTGATCCCAAGCATATCAGAGATCTTGCCGCAGCCAAGTCCTGCGCAGTTTACTACCCAGCGGGTCTTAAAGTTTCCTTTTGCTGTGGTGATTTCATATGTATCATCTTCCTGCCTCTGGATTGCTGTCACTTCGCATCCAAAATGATAATCTACGCCATTTTCATGGGCATTTTCTGCCAGGGCAATGGTATAGCCAAAGGGATCTACGATGCCGCTGTTATGGGAAAACATAGCAAACTTTCCTACTACAGCAGGAACCAGCTCATGAAGGCGTTTTTCATCGATCAGCTCCAGGTTAGTAGCTCCGTTGTCTTTTCCCTGGTCTATGGTGCGTTTTAAGGTTTCCATATCTTCATCGGTATTTCCTACCAATACTTTACCGCAGCGGATAAAATGAAAATCCAGCTCTTTTGCCAGATCTCCCATCATCTTATTTCCTTCTACGCAAAGCTTTGCTTTTAAACTCCCCCTGTCATATGCAAAACCGCCATGGACAACGCCAGAATTCCGGCCGCTGGTCTCATTACATACGTCCAGATTTTTCTCCAGCACACCGATTTTCAAACGATACCGTGACAATTCTCTGGCCATGGCACTTCCCACTACACCACCACCGATGATCAGAACATCATACATCTCCTTCATTTTTACGCCTCCTGTGTTCAGCATTTTATTTCGTTTTAAATTCGTCCTATGAATATATCTCATTTTTATCATATAAAGAAGATAAAGTCAATGTTTTTCTGATTTCATCTTAATATTTATAGGATAAATTTAATCGTTGATGTCATGGTTTAAATGACCAACATAATTAAATTTGCAGACATATAAAAAAAGCAGCTCCTGCTCATTTTAAACAGGGCTGCCGAATATTAACCGCATTATGGTTCTGTTATGTTTCCTTTATGACTCTATTCTATATCGGTTATGGTTGTACATCAGGTGGAAATACATTTCCTGTCTTGCATCTTCTCCCCGCCCATCCCGGATGGCTTCAAAAATACGCCGGTGGGATAATAAAGTCTGCTCATATTCTGTTTCTTCTACAGAATCAGCAAAAACACGTACTCCTTCTGTGATCACCGGGATCAGATTGGTCATGACCCGGTTGTGGGAGCAGGTAGCGATCTGGGCATGGAACTGGGAATCTTTTTCGGAATAGTCTTTTTTATCCCGGATCAGTTCCTCCAGCTCTTCTAAGATGCGCTCCAGGTCTTTTATCTCTTCCTCTAAACCATTTTGCGCAGCAAGTGCTGCAAGTGCCGGTTCCAGGATCAGTCTTGCCTGAATCAGATCTTCTGTAAGCTGGCGCCTGTCATCCATCATAAAAAAGCCAAGTGGATCGTCTGCTACTCCATTTTTCTCGGAAATAAAGGTTCCTGATCCCTGACGGATAATAACAATATTCCGGGACATAAGAATGCGAAGTGCCTCTCTTACTGTATTGCGGCCGACTCCCAGTGTTTCTACCAGTTCTGCCTCCGTAGGCAGCTTGTCTCCTGGGGCATATTCCTTCTGCTGGATCATTTCAAGGAGATTCTGGGCTGTTTTTTCTCCTAATGTCTGTTTTTCTGTTTGTTTCATACTTCCCGCTTTCTATGCTGTAACCCCTTTAATACAGGAATCCCGCGCTCATTATACTTTATAGATCTGGTATCCGGCTGCTTTTGACAGACGGTTCATAATGGCCTGTCCCAGATGATCCTGGGTAAAGCTTTCAGAAAAGATATAGTCTACTTTTAAATCATCAAATTCACGCAGCAGGGCATACAGGTTATGTGCTACAGACTCCTGGCTCTTTCTGGCGCCAATGCTGCGTACCTCACCCTGGGGATAATGTGATCTTGACTCATCGGTGCAGATGATACCGACTTTGCAGCCTGCATCCAGCTTTTCTTTTGCCAGCTTCCATACAGTTTCTACCATTTTTTCGACCTGATCCTGTGTCATGGCAACGGTTTCTCCTGTTTTTCTGGCATCTGCCACATTTGCAGGTTCTACCAAAGTCAGATCTGCCTTTGGAGCATAATGTTTGTATTTCATGCCCGGTGCTTTTGGGCGGACTCCAGCTGCCATCGGCCCCAGAATAGCCGGATCAATGGCAACCTCTCCTAAAACATCTTTTAACATTTCCATGGTGATAGCCCCTGGGCGCAGCACTGCCGCAACATCTCCGGAAACATCTACAATGGTAGATTCTACACCGATCCCAACAGGGCCGCCGTCAATGATCATCTCAATCTTGCCGTTTAAGTCCTGCCATACATGATCTGCCGTGGTGGGGCTTGGACGGCCGGAAGTATTAGCACTTGGAGCTGCCACCGGTACACCTGCCAGTGCGATCATACGGTTTGCAATGGGATCCACAGGCATACGGATGGCTACTGTATCCAGTCCGCCGGTAGTTGCATAAGGTACGATATCGCTCTTTGGGAAGATAATGGTCAGCGGACCTGGCCAGAAAGCATCCATCAGTTTCTTTCCTGCTTCCGGGATATATTTTACCAGCGGTGTAACTTCTGCAGCACAGGATACATGGGCGATCAGAGGATTGTCTGAAGGTCTGCCCTTTGCCGCGTAGATTTTTCCTGCTGCTTTTTCATCCAAAGCGTTTCCGCCTAAACCATATACAGTTTCTGTTGGGAATGCAACAAGACCGCCGTCACGTAATATCTGGGCGGCTTCTTTTAATTCTTCATCATTTATATTTTCTGTGTCATTTATTTTGATTCGTTTGGTTTCCATGGTGATTTTCTCCGTTTATATATGCTTGTAAACTCAGGTTCCCCGCGCTGTCGCGCTCTACTGCCTGCTTTCACAGGCGGAACCTTCGTTAATGGTCCAAGAAAAACAAATGCCACCTTCGGTGTCGC
>ERZ791810.1355-NODE-1355-length-16836-cov-5.256063_pt1 | contig 16836 bp, 8 predicted proteins | sample MGYA00510304_ERZ791810 | MGnify/ENA primary metagenome ERZ791810 (study PRJEB30046, sample SAMN00791967) | human gut metagenome | study: EMG produced TPA metagenomics assembly of the A metagenome-wide association study of gut microbiota in type 2... | reverse complement strand
CCCCTCCCTTTCGGCGGTTGTATTGGGTTGAAAAAACATGGGCAGAGAAACTTGTGAAAGGTTTGCCGCACGCACGTTGTACGGACGGAGATGGTCAAAGAGAATCCTTTAGACGGGAGTCCTTCAATTGTCTGTAGATATAGTAAACAGTCAGGCCATACTGATTCCGTTTCTTGACATTGTGCGAATGGTAGTGGCCCAGAGCAGCGACCAGATCGGTTTGACTGCGTCTGAAATTTTCAAGGAGAATGTCCGCGCCGATGCGCACATTTGTCAGAGGATCGAGCAGATCTTCCGGACGCTTGACACGGTGCTTGTGCCATCGCCAGTTGATCTGCATCAGTCCGACATCTACGCTAGAAGTGTACTTCAAAATTCCAAAAAGTTCCTCTTTTGCGTGCATTTTAGACGTTGCATAAATCGGTTTGTTGGGTAAACGTAACGTCCATGGGTAGGGAGCGGCTCCGCGCGCGTTTTTCACTGGTGAATATGCACTCTCTGCAAGCGCGACGGCATAGAGCAAATGAGGGTCAATGTTCTTCTCTTGACCGACCTGTTCAAACACTGTTCCGGACAAGTCGAGCGCGTTCGCGTTCGACAATAAAACGAGCCCTGAGAGGGCAGAGATAAGCAGAGATTTCAGCATTGTGAAACTTCCAAATAGGAGTTGAAAAACGAGCGTTCGAGCACATGTTTCGGACGCACTTTCGAGCCACAACGAGCGGTGAAAAAGAGGCGCTTTTGAACGCTTGAAAACGGCCTTTCGGATGCGCTTTTGCGTCGCCTTTGACTAGCAAAATGCAACTCAAAAGCGTGCGAGAAATGCGCTCGTTTCCTCACCAAGAGGAGGGGGCAGGAACGCGAAGTTTTCGAACGAGAAAACGCTTGGGGAACGAACAATGCCGCCGCTTTTTTGAGTGTTGAGCGAAGCGGTTGCCGTCGCGTGCGCATATGTTCGCAGGCCGTTGCCCTCGTGCCATTTTGACGCTCGACGCTAGGCGGCCACCGCCTCTTTCGCATCTGGAAGTTGCCCTTTTGAGGCGAGACCTCGACCCGCGAGGAACCCTCTCCGCCCTCACTCTTGGTGAGGATGGATTCAATCGTTGGGTTCGAACGACGCCACTTCGACAAGCGCCACGCTGGGTTTGGGAGTTGTTGCGGATGAGCAACAGACTTTTTCGCCGCTGATGTTCTTATGCGATTCCTCGAATCGCCTGTCCGAGAGGCCAAGCGCTCTTTCTTCGATAGAGGATCAGTTTGCTGAAAGGCCGATTTGAGAATGGATGCGACGAATCGGCCCCCAAGGACGTCGTGTTGCTTCACGGCACACACACGCCTTTGAGGACGGGTTCTCAACGGGAAGCTGGGCCATTCGGTTCTGGCTTCGCCCTTAGATCTAATTTGAGAACAAAGTCAAAAAATGAATCGCATCTATAAAACAGTATGGAACGCCGTGCGCGGCCAGCTCGTGGTCGTGAACGAAGCGACCACCTCTCATTCTCAGGCAGACGCTTCTACGAAGACGGGCAGCGTCGTCAGCCAGTCTGCCCCGATTCAGACCTTCGCCAAGACGGCGCTTGCCGCCGTGGTTGCCGGCATGCTCGTGAACCCGGCTTTCGCCGCCGACAAGACCCTTCAGTGGGAAGTCGACCAGTCTGCCGGCATCTCCGCTGCGGACAACGTCACGATTACGGAAACGGGCGGCATCACCCTTAACAAGACCTATACGGACGACGGCTTCAGTCAGACGAACGAAAACACCAAGTTCACGGCCCGCAAGACGCTCACCAACTCGGGCTACGTCCGTGGTGACGCCAAGCTCGAAGCTGCAAAGATCGTGAACAACGCCCAGGGCGAAATCGAGATGGGGACGGTCGAAATCCTCAGCCCGACGGCAACTGAAGTCATCACGAACGCCGGTACGTTCTCTGCCGACACCCTCACGACGGGTGTGGGCAATGTGACAAACACGGGCAAGATGACCGTGAAGAATGCCTATGACCTTCAGGGCAAGCTCACCAACAGCGGCACCCAGCTCAAGATCGGCACGGCCAATGTGACAGGTGAACTCGCGAACAGTGCGAAGATCGGCGCAACGGTTGACGTCCTGAATGTGCAGGGAACCGGTCGCGTCACGGGTACCGGTACCCTGACCGCCACCGGCGCAGTGGATATTGCGACGGGTGCCAGCCTCGCACAGGGTGAATTTGACGCCGCCGCGAAGGTGACCAACAAGGGCACGGTGAATGTCACCACGATGAAGCAGACGGCAGCAACGGGCGAATTCGTCAACAAGAAGTCCGCCACCTTCACCGACTTTGACGGTGTGGGCACGATCACCAACGAAGCCACCGGCACGATGACCGTGAATGGCACACTCAATGTTAAGAAGACCGCCGCGAACGCCGGCACGCTCAATGCAACGGGTACGCTCAATGCTTCCGGCACGTTGACCAACACGGGTACGATGTCGGTCGGCACCCTTGAAGCCACGGGCACCGTCACGAACAGCAAGACGGCCACCATTACTACCGAGCTCAATGAAAACGGATCCGTGGTCAATGAGGCCGCCGGTACGATCACCGCAGCGAACGGCGCCATCAATGTCAAGAAGTCCCTGCAGAACAAGGGCTCCATTGAAGCCAAGGACGTGACCATCACTTCGGGGGTGTTGGCCAACTCGGGCTCCAAGCTCAAGGCAACGAATCTGAATGTCAACGGCGGCAAGCTCATCAACACCGCCACGACCGGCGCTGAAGCCGGTGTTCTCAACGTGACTCAGGGCAGCATCGATGGTGCCGGCTCCATGAAGGTCACGGGCAAGACGACGGTTGCACAGGGTGCTTCTGTTGCACAGGCAAACCTTGATGTTCAGGAGCTCGATGTCGACGGCACGATGAACGTCACGACGAAGCTTACCGGCAACGGCCCGGCTGCCTTCAAGACTCATGCATCGGGTACGGTTGCGTCTGCCGACATGAAGGCCGACATGACTCATCAGGGCTCGATGACCTTCAATGCCCTCAATTCCGCCTCCAAGATCACCAACAACGCAGGCACGCTTACCGTCAAGACGCTGACGGGTACGTCTGCGGTCACGAACGCACAGGGTGCGACGCTCGACATGACGGGCGGCAATGCTGCGGCTGCAACCCTTGTAGGCAACGGCACTACGAAGCTTGCTACGGCTAACATTGCCACCAAGATCACCAATGCCGGCCAGATGACGTCGACGGGCAAGGTGCAGACGGCTGCGTTTGAACAGACGGCACAGAAGTCCGCTCTGCACAGTCTCGATGTGACGGGCCTCGTGAATGTGACGGGCGGCGAACTCGCTGCGACTGAAACCCTCACGGCTCAGACCATGCAGAATGCTGCGACGGTCAACACCAAGGATCTGGCGGTCGAGGGTTCTCTCAACAACAGCAAGACGCTTACCTCCACCGGTACAGCTGACGTGACGAACTTCACGCAGACGGCTGCCGGTACGGCTAATCTTCAGGCCGCGACCCTCAAGGGCACGGGTTCGATTGCCGGTACGGTAACCGCCAAGGGCGACCTCACCTTTGCGGACGCTTCCACCTATACGGGTGAAGGTGCCATTACGGCCCAGCAGGCTTTGAACGTCAACGACAATGTGACGATGACGAACAAGGTGACGGCCAAGGGGGCTACGACCGTTGCGACGGGCAAGACGCTCACCGCCAAGGGGCTTGATCTGCAGCAGGCCAACGTTGTCGGTACGCTTTCGAACCAGGGCGCAGCCGGTACGATTGCGGACCTCAACATGACGCGTGGTGCGAAGCTTCTCAACAACGACGTGCTTACCATCGCCACGATGTCGAATGCCGACGGCGTGACGTATACCCAGACGGGCAACGCGGCCAGCATCAAGTCGACGGACGGCACTTGGTTCTCTAACTCGACCATCAATCTTGAGGGCGGCGTGATGAACCGTTCTGCCGAAGGTCTCGGCATGGGCAACACGTACAACGTCAAGGCTTCGGGCGCTTCTCAGATTCCGGGCGGCGATCTCAACAATGACGATTGGAAGAACGGGATGTCGATCCTCACCGTGGGTTCGCTCACGCGTGACAACCTCGTGAACCTTGAAGCGGGCGGTCTTCTCGAAGTGGGCAAGATCAATCTTGACCAGGGCTCCAAGGACGGCAAGACGCTCACCCTCAACGGCGGCGCCATTGAAACGACGCTTGACCAGATGTTCGAAGGTCTGAAGGTCGAAGCCCTCAACTACGAAACGGTTGACGGCAATGGCAAGATCGAGGTTTCCGGTGCATCCGTTCTCGGTGTGTCGAAGGTCGGCGAACTTCAGCAGGAGATCAAGGATCACACGACCCTGACGGGCGGCGACATCATCTTCAAGGACTCTATCAACGTTGACCAAGTGACCAAGATCAGTCAGGCGCTCAACGATGTGTCGAGCGGCAACGTCACCGTTCACTTCACTGGCAAGACCGACAAGGTCTTCACGGTTGATGTTGCCAACTCCTTGATCACGGCCAATGATCCGACGAAGATCGTCTTTGACTCTTCTACGCTTTATGCACGTGATCCTGCCACGGGTGCTACGGGCAAGACGCTCTACGTGGGCGGTCAGGGCTCCGACGGCGTGCGCATTGACGGCACGATTGGTTTCTCGAACATCGTTGAAACGGAAAAGGTCTTCATTCAGGACGGCAAGGGCCTCGCGCTCGTCGGCAAGGCCGATCAAAATTACACTTCGTTTGTTGGTGACAATGGTGCTGTGAGTGTGATAGGAGAGGGGTCTGAACTCGTTCTTGGCACCACCTATCGTCAAAACCTCACGGGTAAGCTTGCATTGGTTGTTGTAACCCAAGGCGGTAAGCTTCTCGTCAAGGGGGGCGACTATCGGCTGGAGTCGCTTACGGCTGCGAGCTCAGTGAACGATGTGTCCGAGGTTGAGACCGTGGGCGGTAGCAAGCTCTCCATACGTGCGTTGGATTTGGGCGGAGCCAAGCTCACCAACCAGGGCACCATAGTTACCGAGTCCTTCGAGGACGATGCTAAAACCGCCTCGACCAACAAGGGCACGCTGCAGGTGACGAAGGCCACGACCGTGGCCGGCAACATGACCAACCAGACGGGCGGCTCTCTCACGATTGACGGTCGTCTCACGGTGACGGGCAAGCTCATCAATGAAGCCGCTCAGGTGACGCGCGCAGGTTCCACCGGCATTCAGGTGGCTGGCATCGACGTCGTCACCACGGGTACGGTGAAGAATGCGGGCGTTCTCGTTTCGACGGGCACCAACAACTTCACGAGCCAGTTCGAAAACGTTGGTCTCAACAGCCAGACGCACGTCTTCCACAACGAAGCGGGTGCTACGGTTGACCTTTCCAAGGGCGCAACCGTCATCGGCGGCGGGACGACGGCCAATGCTTCGCACGTCCGTGCCAAGGCTCCGGAAACCAGCGTGCTTAATGAGGGCACGATGAAGCTCGCCGATGTGACGGTGAACGACTTCGGTACGCTCCACAACGGCGACACGGGTCAGATCACTGCCGGCACGATTACCGTTGACACGTTCGGTGCCGTCAACAACGCCGGCGAACTGCAGACCACGTCTGTGAATGGCGACGGCGTCTATCGCAACTCCAAGACGACGATTGCCAACACCGTTGCCTTGAACAAGCTCACGAACGAAGGCGACGCTTCTCAGGGCGAAGGCTTCAAGGTCATTGACAGCCTGAGCCTTGTCAGCGGCCTCGACAACAAGACCGACGCCCTCATTGACGCCCGTACGGCTGACGTGATGTTGGGCGACGGTTCCCAGAGCCGCAACGCCGGCATCTTCCTTGCCCGCACGCTTTCCCTTGGTGAGGGTGCATCTCTTGTCAACGAGGGCGAACAGGTGATTGAAGACCTGACGCTTGGTGAAGGTGACGAAGGTGTGACCAACAAGAAGGGTTCGAGTGCCGTTCACAACAAGCTCACGATGACGGGTAGCAAGTACGTCACCGAAGCCGGTGCTTCCGTTGAAATTCAGGACGTGCTCGATGTTCAGGGCGGTGTCTTTGAAAATCGCGGCAAGGCTTCCATTCTCAAGTCCGTCAAGATTTCGGGCGAAGGCGAAGTCCATCAGTTGGGCGAAGCCGGCTCCTTCACGGTGGCCGAATCGCTCGACATGACGGGCGGCAAGTTCATCATGACGTCGGGTTCGCTCGCCGTCACGAAGGGCGTTGACTTCAAGGGCGGCGTGATCGACTTCCTCGGCCAGCAGGTCAATGACGACCAGCAGGCTGAAAAGAAGCAGGTTGCGGCTTCCCTCATGCTTAAGGGCGACATTGAAGGTACGCTCAACATCGACACCGCCAAGGTGACGGTGGGCAAGTGGACGGATGCAGCTGCGGCTTCCGCCAGGACGTCCGCAGCGCTTCCGTCTGCCAACTCCATCCTCATCGCCGACACGGCTCCGCTCAAGATCGGCACCAACGGCAAGCTCGCCGTCGGCTCCGGTGCGCGTGCCAAGGCTGAGACGATGACTGCCGGTTCCGCTTGGTTCGGCGGCGACTCGCTCTTCGTGCTCGACACTTCCAAGATGACGACCATCGAAGAGGGCGGCTCCGCAGCGCTCGTGGGCAACACCAAGGGCGACCTGACGGTTGACGCGGGTGCCAAGCTCCATGTCGGTGCGCTCGGCTGGGGTGACTACTACGTGACCAAGGACTTCGCCAAGGAAACGGTCGAAGGCTGGCAGTCCGTTAGCCCGGCTGATCCCGCCGTCAAGTTCGAAGTCAAGCAGGACAAGGACGGCAACGTGATCCTCACGGTGGGTTCCGGCGACATTCATGACAAGCTTCCTGAAGTCGGCACCGGCGGCATCGTGAACGACATCATCACGAATCCCGACCTGCGTGATCCGAACCGCAAGGACGTGATCGGCTTCATCTCCAAGGCGGTTGAAGACGGCATTCTTGCGCCGGAAGATCAGGCTGAAGTCATCAACAGCGTCACGCAGATCGGTGCGGCAGGCGGTCTTCTCAACCAGAACATGACCCTTGTGGGCAATGTCATGGATCAGGTGGATCGTCACATGTCCTATGAAGACGTTCACTTCAAGAAAGGCGAAGCTCAGGCCTGGGACGGCGTGCGTCTCTGGGCGAATGCGCTCGGCCAGAAGGTCGAAGTCTCGGGTGCCGACTACACGGGCGGTTCCGCCGCGTTTGACGGTGAGAACATCGGCTTCATCATGGGTGCCGACCTGATGGCTCAGAACGGCGTGCGCTACGGTGCGGCCTTCGGCTACCAGAAGGGCGACATGGACAGCGTTGATTCGCTCGTCTCGACCTCGAACGAAGCCGATGCGTTCTCCATCACGGGCTATGCCGCTCAGCAGTTCGGTCAGTTCAACCTGATCGGGTCTCTGGGCTACACCCGAGTGGACGCCGACCTTGAACAGACGCTCCCGTCCGCCATGGACATGGGCAAGCACACGATGAACGCCAAGAGCGACATCATCACTGCCGGTCTCAAGGGCGAAATGCACTTCAAGCTCTCCGACAACGTGGCTGCCGTGCCGTATGTGGGCCTGCGTGCCGTCACCGTTCTCTCGTCCGACGATACGTCGACGATGGGCGGCAAGGACGCCTTCCACTACGACAACGACACGCTCGTGCAGTTCCAGATGCCCGTCGGCATTGCCTTTGAAGGCATGAACACGACGGCCTCCGGTTGGACTTCCCGTGGTGTGTTCGACATTTCCGTGACGCCGGTCTTCGGTGACAAGGAAGCCGACACCACGGTGACGGTCAACGGCATCAAGTCTGCCGACAAGGTCTCCTCCGACTTCGCCGACAGCGTGACCGGTGCGGTGCGCGTGGGCTTCTCCGCTGAAAAGGACAACTTCTCCTTCGGCGGCGAACTCGGCGTGTCCGTGGGTGATATGCGTGATTCCGCCATGACGTTCGGTATCGGCGCTCGCTATCGCTTTTAACCGTTAACCCTTTCCCTGCTTAGGGGATTCAAGCCTCTCTTCTCTGCCCTCGGCAGGGAAGGGAGGTCATCCTCTGGTGAGGAAGGGCCGTCACGGAGGTAGAGAATGACTTTTCCACGATTCGAGCATTCCAAAGCGCACGAGGAAGCCATTGCCCTTTTCGAAAAAGGCTTGGGCTACAAAGCTGTGTCCACAGTTCTGCAGGTGAACCGCAACACGGTTCGGGACTGGGCGCGCAACTGGCGCATCGGCATCCATTACCACGCTGAGGCCACACCGGAAGACAAGGCAAAAGCCCTTGCCATGCGGGCGTCCGGCGCTTCTCTCATGGAGATTGCTGCTGAGTTGAAGATGTCCAAGCGCAGGATCATGACCTGGCTCTCATACGCCAAAGCATCTGCGGATGAAAAGGAGGCGGCGTGAAGCGCTTCCATGTCAGGCACGCACTCCTATGCGTGCTTTCGCTTTGTTGCGGCTTCACGTCGAGCGCAGTGTTTGCGGGCGAGGTGAAGGTCTACTACGCAGAGGACTACAACAAGGATCACAACGACGTCAAAGCCTATTTCGGCACGCAAGCCATGGGAACGATCATCAAGGCGACCGTCTTTGCCAAGGATCGCCCGACGATTGAGCGCATGGCCAAGCGTTTTGGTGCAACCCTCACGCGCCACGAGGACATCACGACCGTTCACAAGCCGGGTCCCATGACGACGCTCAACGCCCATTCGGGTGAGTGGGTCGGCATGCCGTGCGAGGCCGCTCACGTTCTTCAAAAGGCGAAGGACATTGCGCAACTCACGAACGGGGCCTTTGATCCGACCATTGGAACCGTCACGGCTACCTGGAAGGTGGGCTTTGGCGGCACTGATGTGCCGGAAACTCAGGCCATCCAGGACGCGAAGAAACGCGTGGACTGGCGGAAGGTCGAAGTGGATGTCGGCAATGAAGCCAATGGCGTCTGTTATGCCCGCATCGGCAAAGGTCAGGCCGTGGACTTGGGCGGGATCGTCAAAGGCTGGTCCAACGAGGTTTTGGCTCGTCAGGTCAAGGCTGACGGCGCACTGAGCGCCATGGTCGTCCTTGGCGGCAATACGGCCTTTGTAGGGAAGCCAAGCTACTACGACAAGTGGCTCACGCCCATTCCGATGCCCGACAACCCGCGTCTCTACGGCGGGTATTTCAGGCTCGTCGAAGGGGACATCGTATCCACGAGCGGCGACATGGAACGGCACATCGACGTTGACGGACAACGGTACGGCCACATCATGAACGGCCAAACGGGGAAACCCGTTCAAAACAAGTTTGCATACGTGACGGTGATTGATCACGACGGGGCGCGTGCGGACGCGCTCTCGACAGCACTCTGGGTAATGGGAGACAAAGCCTTCGACTTTCTCAAGGCTCATCCCGACATTCAAGCGCTCTTGGTCATGAAGGAGGGGTAGGTGGCCTATGTCACGCCGAGCCTCGCAGACCGCACGAATGTTAAAAGCGACCGGCTCACGCTCAGGACCATTGAGTGAGAGTGCGTGCGCACATCAAGGAAAAGCGGAAACTGATTTTGGGGAAAATCATGCAAAAGACGAATTTGAACAAGAAGGCGCTCCGAAGAACAGCAAGGCGAGCGCAGGAGAGAAGAACCTTTAAGCCCGCAGCCTTGGCCAAGGCGATGGCGGGGGTTTTTGTTTGTGGGGCGTTGAGTGGAAATGTAGTAGGTGCCCCCATAGCTGTTACAGCTCTAATCGAAATTGGTGGAGTTTCTTTTAGAGCTACACATTTGGACTTTGGTAATGGAGATGTTAAATGGGATGGGCCGGTTACATTTGATGGTAGCTCGTCAAGCCTTCCAACGACCTGGTCTTTCAAAACAAGTGAAGCTTTTGCAAACTTTGAGGCAGGTGCTAATGATATTGATTTGACTGGGGCTCACTGGAAGAGTTTAGCAAGTGGAGGTTCGGGTTCGTTTGTTAATGACACTGATCATACGGTTAAGTTCGTAGGAACTAAAAATGCTACTGCGAAAACTTATTCCTTGATTGATCAACTAGCTATAGATAATTCAGATGGAACAGGAGGATATGGACAGATCGTCAATTCGGGGAATGGAACGCTAGAGTTGGTTGGGAATACGGGGTATGCAATTAGAGCGATATCGTCAATAGACAATAAAAAATCGCGTGGTGCTTTAGTAAATGAAAAAGGCGGAACGGTAAATATTTATGGTATAGGAACGCGCGATGCGATATACTTTTGTACTAACGGAACGATCGATAATGCTGGAACATTAACTGTTTTGGGGGACGGTATTTATGCTTTAGGGGAGCCAGGGACCTCGTCGGTCCTTGCGCAGACTCATATCATTAACCGTTCAAGTGGTGTAATGAAAATCCAGGGGAGTAATTTCAGGCCTGCCGTTCAGGTCGGGTTAACACAAGACTACTGGGCTTGGACAACTGGGATACACGTTGATATTCTGAATGAAGGTCTGTTCGAAATTTTGGGCGGAAGTAGTGAGGGCGAGTATGGAATTGAAACCATTGTGGAAAGGGGGGGGAGAGTGGATGCACACAGCAAAATTTCAAGATAATAAATGATGGGGTATTAAAAATAAAAGCAGGGGTCAGTCAAGGATCTTCAGCTATAAATAAAGGAATAGGATTTAACGAATCGTCTTTTGGTGAAGGAATTGCTGATGTTGGAAACGTTACAATTCAGAACAAAAAAGAATTAATAATTCAAGGAGCTTTGGAGGGGGGTGATTTAAATAAGAAGAGTAACGGCATAGATTTACTAGTATATGGTCCAGATAAATTTGGTATGAGTGATCAAGGGGATGCAAAATCGGAATTTATTATTGAAAACAGTGGAACGATGAGCTGGAGTGGAAGCCAATACGGATATGCAATTGGTGTATTGACAGACGGTTTGAAGTCTGCTGCATTTGTCGAAGTTACAAATCGAGGGATTTGGAATCTAAACAAATATGCTATTGGTAGTTTTGGCCTGGGCCAAGTTATGTTTACCAATGCTGCAACGGGTACAATCCAAGCAGAGGCGGGAGCCATCTATTCTGGTAACTATGAGACCCCGAGCGTTGGAGGAGAGGCGAAGCCTCTTCCGATTCAGATTCTAAGTTTGAAGGGCGGAGTTTCGTCTGTAACAACAGATGCCTTTTCGGAAACAACAACGGTTCAAACGGGCGTTCTGACTCTCAAGGATGATTGGAAAAATCACACTGTCTGGGAGGATGGTGGCACGATCAACTTCACCGACGTAGCCGCAGGCACCGAACTTGCCGAATCCATCAAGTCCCAGTTCCAAGCCGCCTTTGGCACAGGTACGACCATCAACTTTACGGGCACGGGTTCGGGCACCGGCAGTGGCTCTTCCACCCTCAACATGGATGTCGTCAATGCCCTGATCTCCGAAGGGAAGCTGGCTTCCGGTTCCGTTGTGACGTCCGAAGCGCTCACGCATACGGACAAGGCTTTTACGCTTGGCAATACGGGCGACATGACCCAGGACACGGGTTTCATGGGCATTCAGGGTTCGACTGGTATTACCGTGAAGGACGGTAAGACGCTGACGCTCATGGGCTCTCAGGCATCCATGGCCATGGCCGTGGGTGCCGATACGCGTGATGCGAGCTACGTCATTACCGATGCGCCGATGGCGCTGGAAAACGGCACGCTGAAGCTCGGCCACAAGGCGCTCTCCGCAACCGAAGGGACGTTGGCGGCAGTGACCTATGACCGACAGTCTTCCGTGAACGTAGAGAACGGCATCTACACCCTTGCCTCGCTCAAGGGTGAAGGCTCTTTGAATCTGAGTTCCGGGACGCGCACGGATGTGACGGGCGAACTGTCAGCGACTCAGGTGACGAATGCCGGCACGCTGACGGTTGCAGGCCTGACGTCGCTTGGAGCAACGCCTGAAGCCGCTTCCACCTACGCTGCGCCGAGGTCTCAGACCTTCGTCAACGAAAGCGGGGCTACGGCAAACCTCACGGGCGGACTTGTCGTCAATGATTTCGCTACGGTGAAGAACAAGACGGGTGCGACGATCAACGCCGGTGCCGTGACGGTGGATACGTTCGGCACGATCAACAACTACGAAGGCGCAACACTTGCTTATGCGAGCGTCAATGCCGACGGCATCGTGCGCAATCTGGGCACCTTGAACGTCACGGGTACCTATGCCATCGGCGACGAAGGCGAGACGACCTTTGCGGGTGACACTAAAGTCGGCACGCTGTCGATTGGTCGAACTGCAAAGACGATGCTCATGGCGCGTGACGGTCAGGAAGCCGTTCTGCACAATACGGGCAAGACCTACGCCGACGAGCTCGATCTCGTCTCCGGTCAGGTCATGGTGGAAAAGGATTCGATCCTTGCGGGCAAGTCTCTGAAGAACGGTGCCGTGGGTTCCGACATCATCGTGTCTGCCGGCGGCACCTTCGGGTTCTCGCACGACAAGTCGAGCCTTGAGAATGCGTTGAAGAACTACACGGGCTCGAAGGCCGACAAGGCGATCCTTGCGCTCAATACCGATCTGCACTTTGGACAGGGCGGTTCGCTGACCGTCGGTGCCGTTGATGAAGCCAAGGGCACGGTGAATCTCGGTTCTGATGCCCTCTTGCTTCTCGGTACGACGCAGCTCCATGGCGAGGCCCTGCTCAACGGTGAAAGCTCGCAGCATCTGCACGTGGAAGACGGTGCCGTGATCGCCATGACGGACGATCTGCTGTGGGGCAATCATTACCTCATGAAGGGCTTTGACGATGCGTCGACGGCTGAAATCCTCAAGGTCGGGATTCTCGACAAGGATGGAAAGGCCCTCGGCACGAAGAAGAATGACAAGGGCATCTTCGTCACGGTGGGTTCGGACAACATCCTGGAGAAGGACAAGTCCTATCGCATGGTGAACCAGATGAACTGGCTTCTGGACGGTCGCCAGGATCTCACTTCCGTGTATGGGGATGTGGCCTTCCTCACCAACGCATTGGTTGACAAGAACGGGGCCTTTGCGACGAACCGCATGGAAGCTCTGGCTTCAGACTCCGGTGCTCTTGCTGAAACCCAGCGCATGGGTGCTCAGGTGCAGACGACGATGCTCGATCATGCGTCCTCTGCACGAAAGGGCTACGACACCTTCTGGGTTGACGGGATCTACTCGAAGACGGATAGCGGTGACTTCACGCGCTCGACGGGCGTCTATGGCTATGAAGCCGATACGACGGGTTTTGCCTTCGGTGCTGATCTGCCGCTTGGCGACGACACCTGGCGTCTGGGTGCGGCGTTCTCGGCGCAGCGCGGAGACCTTGACGGTAGCTACGACCTTTCGTCCGACATCGAGGGCTACGGCTTCTCGGTCTTTGGCGGGAAGACCTTCGCCAACGGCTTCAACGTAAGCGGTGCGCTCACGTACATGACGGTCAATCACGAAGTTGATGCGTACAACCTCGGAAAGGTGAAGGCCGACATTGATGCCGACATGTGGATGCTCGGTGCTCGCATGAGCATGCCGTTTGGCCAGAACAGAGTGTGGATGACGCCGTACATGGGCGTTGACGTTATGAAGCTCACGCAGAACGGCTTCACGTCCTCCTGGTCCGGCATGGAAGCCTTCCGCTATTCGGACGTTGATGCCACGATCGTGCGCACGCCCGTGGGTGTTAAGGCTGGCACCTTCATGCCGCTGGAACTCTTCGGACGCTCGGGCACGCTCAACTGGGATGCGGACATCTCCTTCATTCCGCAGTTCGGAGACAAGGACGCTGACTTCAAGGTTTCCGGCATCTCCAATGGCCATTCCGACAGCATGAGCGCCGAGTTCGTGAACGACTGGCTGAGTCAGGCCAAGTTCGGCATGAGCTATCAGGGGGCGGCTGGTTCCTTCGGTCTCTACTACGCCGTAGAGAAGGGTGACGTTCGTGACTGGTCGACCAGCGTGAACGCTCGGGCAAGCTTGTTCTTCTAATCTCAAGCTTGCTGTAAAGCAACAGAGGGCTCCGTTCGAAAGAATGGGGCCCTCTGTGCTTAGGTGTTGGATACGTCGTGTTGTTGCGTTTCTGCCAAACATAAGGGTATACCCTACCCCCCCCCTCGAAGAATAATTCAAACTGACAGAAAGTCAAGGAAGCTCTTCAAAAGTACCCTTTAACAAGGCGGTGACGGCTATTTGTCCTGTGTGATAGTTAGAAGTCCTTGCGAGCCGAAATTGAAGCGGGGTTTTGAAGAGCTTCCTCAACTCCTTGCCTATTCTCAAGATGGAGACAACCAAATGAAGAAAACACTTCTTGCAACTGCTGTTTGGGCGGCATGCTCCACTATGGCTTTTTCAGTTAATGCTGCCGTAAGCTCTGGTTCGATTTTCAACAAAGACACAACCATCTCAGAAGATGTCGTCCTTACGAGCAACGGTTATCTCAACTTCTCAGACGGCAGCAAAGCAGGATATGGTGTCTATACTGGGGCTCATTCGGTGAAGTTCACGGGTTCGAACGTTGAAGTAAATGTCAATGGTACGAATATGAACGCCTACGCGCTTATGGCGAATACAGGCGGTACGATTGAACTCGGTCAGGCAGGTGGCAAGGTGACAGTCAATGCGACCAGCAATCAAGGCGTTATTGGACTTTGGGCCGCAGGTACAAAAGATCAGGTCGGCGGTCAATTTACAGTGAAGGCCAAGGATCTTACGATCAATGCTACGTCGACTGGTACGGGAAAAGAAGGATGGGTTTATGGTATTTATGCGCAGAACACTTCAGTAAGCACGACAGCTAAGAGGGCGACTCTTTTGATCGATGCTGAGAACACGGTCATCAATGCGTCTTCTGCAGCTGGCAATGCAGCTGGCATTGTGGCGATGTCTGAGGGTGATTTGATTATCAAAGGCAATCTCACAGTGAATGCTGATACGGCGATTATTGCTCGCGGCGATGCCAAGGTCGTCATCAACGAAGACAAGTCCTCGGTCGTCAAGCTCAACGGCAACGTTGACTTTAATTATGACAAGAAGACCTCCGGAACGAAGGTTGATGCCGACGTCACCGTCAACCTCAGCGGCGCTGATTCGTATTGGAATGGTACGGCTACCTACAGCTATGGCACGGGTAAACCGCCCTCTGACAAGACTAGCGTCACAGGGATGAAACTCGGTCTCTACAATGGTGCTCAATGGACACCGGTTTTTGTTGCGGATACAACGGACTCTGAACCGTCCGGAGAAATGCCTGTGGCCATCAATGATCTTTCGATGGACGGAGGGATTGTTAACGTTAAGAACGAGAAGGTCGCCGTCAAGGTCAACAATATGTCCGGCCAGGGTACTGTGCGACTTGCTACTGACGGCAACACTGCTGGTACCTTCACGGTCGACTCCGCCGCCGAAAATTCATCCCTCACGGTGAAGCTCACCAACGAGGACATGTCGAAGGAACTTACGGCTGACGATGTGACTAGCGAACAGGCCAAGGATTTACTCGGCAACGTTGCTGCTAAGGATGTTGAGACGACCATGAAGGTTGACGAAGGCATGTACAACGGCGCCTTCGACGTGATGGGCGACGGCTCGACCATTACGCGTGGTCCGAACTCCGTCATGCAGTCCACCCTTGAACTTGCAACCGTTGCTCCGCTCGCTTTGAACCGCATCCTCACCAACGATGTTCACAAGCGCATGGGTGACATCCGTTCGATGAAGCAGACCTCGGGCGCTTGGGCTCGCTACGACGGCGGCAAGCTCTCTGGAGAAAGCGGTCTCGAAAACGACTTCCACACGATCCAGGTGGGCGTCGATACGGTGCCGGCTGCCGATGCTCCCCGCTTTGGTGTTGCGTTCTCCTACACGACGAGCGATGCCGACTACAAGCGCGGCGAAGCCGATATGGACGTCTACAGCCTTGCTGCCTACGGCTTGTGGATGGGTGAGAGCGGCCAGTTCGTTGACGTCGTGGCTCGCCTCGGCACAGCCAAGACCGACATGACCGTTGACGGCAACAAGAAGGGCTCGATGGACAATATCGTCACCGCGCTCTCGGGCGAATTCGGCTGGCGCTTCGAGATCGCAAAGTCCTTCTACCTCGAACCACAGGTTGAACTTGCCTACACGCATGTGGATGCTGACGACCTGTCGCTCTCCGACGGCTCGATCTATCGCTTTGACGACGGCGACAGCCTGATGGGACGTGCTGGCTTCATGTTCGGCATGCAGTGCCCGGAAAACGGCAACATGGCTTATCTGCGTGTCTCCGCGGTGCACGAGTTCCTTGGTGACAATGCCGTTACCGGCGGCAACGGCACCGTCTATGAAATCGAGGGCAAGGATACGTGGGTTGAATATGGTCTTGGCGCCAACTTCAATCTCACGGACTCGACCTACGTCTGGGCCGATGTCGAACGCACTGCCGGAGGTGTGCTTGACACCGATTGGCGCGCCACTGTTGGAGTCCGCTATTCCTTCTGATAACAAGATGACCGACCGCATGGCGGGTTGAACCCGCTTCAAATCTGGCACCACAACGACCGCCCGAGCGTGCAAAAACGCCCGGGCGGTTTCTTTTGGTCGAAGGAAAACACGTTAGGAAATGTCCATCGCCCAATAGATTGGTGAATTTCCGAAGGGAATCCCGGAATCATTCAGGGAAAACCCAAGCGGCGAAATAAAAGAGTCTGCCTATCAGACAGGCGCTTGTAACGGATTGTTGTACGAAAATGACTTTCTTGGATTTCGTCGTCCGATTCCGTGAAATGCGCAAGCGCTTTTACAAGAGTTACAAAAAACTGTTGTAAGTCGTGACGTGGTGGAAACCCGAAATGGTCTAGAGAGTTTGATTTAAATCAAATCTCGGGGGGGGG
>ERZ791810.1333-NODE-1333-length-17153-cov-4.845713_pt1 | contig 17153 bp, 18 predicted proteins | sample MGYA00510304_ERZ791810 | MGnify/ENA primary metagenome ERZ791810 (study PRJEB30046, sample SAMN00791967) | human gut metagenome | study: EMG produced TPA metagenomics assembly of the A metagenome-wide association study of gut microbiota in type 2... | reverse complement strand
CCGATATTAAAAAAGTGCTGAGCCATAGATTTTAGTCCATGGCTTAGCACTATTTCTTCAGTTCAACTCCGAAAGACAGGTTCTAAATATGTCTGATGTCTTATGTATATAAACTAACATTTTTTATATTTATTGTCAATACTATTGCAATATTTTCCAATTTTTGTGATTTTTATACAAGGTTTATCGTCGTTTTGCCAACTTGGCGCTAATGTCCAGCATGTTGCGCCGGTTGTCCTCCAGATGATGCAGCATCGCTTGGGCTGCAGATTGTCCGTCACCTGCGCACACAGCCTCCAGAATATCCCTGTGACTGTCAATGGTCTGCTTAAGGAGACCTTTTCTGGTAATGTCGATAAAAAATGGAACCGCCTGAGTAAAAATAGGCACCAGGGCATGAACCACGCTGTTTCCTGTACACTGGGCAAGGACAGTATGAAACCGGATATCCCACTGGGCATAATCCTTTCCCTGTAAAATCAGCTCTTCCACCTTAAGGCAGGCTTCCCTTAGCTGCTCCAAATCTTCTCTTGTGGCCCGTTCCGCCGCCAGCGCCGCCATGTCCGGTTCTATCATAATACGGATTTCACATAAATCAAGGCCCAGCTTCAGCTTATCCTGAACAAAACGAAACCCCAGCGGATCGTCCATAACCCCCGTCTGCTCTCTCACGAAGGTGCCGCTGCCTCTCCGCACCTCGATAATATTCTGGCTTACCAGAAGCTTAATTGCCTCACGCACCGTACTGCGCCCCACATTCAGGTACTGAAGCAATTCCAGCTCCGTCGGAAGGCGGTCGCCCGGCTTCAAAGCATTCTCCACAATCATATCAATAATTTTGTCTGCGGCCCGCTCCGGCAGAGTCTTTTCTTCTGAGTTTAACGCAGTCAGCATTTTTATATTTCCTTCCCCATTAAATAATCTTAATGCCATCGTCAGGCGGCATATCTGCTTATTATGAGTATTCTAACACAAATTAGATAATTTTGACAATTTATTTTTGTTTTTTCCACTGTTTTCCTGTTGTTTTGTGGATAAGATTTACTTTCCGCAGCATTTCTGTTAAAATCGTAATGTCGTAATAGATACTCCAACAGATTTGGAAGGTGAAAAAATGAAGATTGTAATTATCGACGGTCAAGGAGGCCGGATGGGCAAGGCAGTCATTGAACAGCTCAAAAAAAGGTGTCCTTCTCTTGAGACCTACGCCATCGGCACAAACAGCACCGCTACTGCCGCCATGATGAAGGCCGGCGCCTCTTACGGCGCCACCGGTGAAAATCCCGCCATTGTCAATTCCAGGGATGCTGACATCATTATCGGCCCCATGGGTATTGTCATTGCAAATTCCCTGTTGGGTGAAATCACTCCGGCTATGTCTGTGGCCATCGGTTCCAGCAGTGCCTATAAAATTTTTATTCCCGTAAACCGCTGCAACCACATGATTGTGGGCTGCAAGGATACAACGCTGACCGAGTACATCAATCTGGTCTGTGATGAGGTAGAGAGGAGAATGGCCGAATATGAGAACCGTAGAATTTAAGATGGAACGCCAGGGCCTTGTAAATGTGGGCGATAAGGTAAAAATCATTGAGCGGGAAGGAACCAGCAGCTACAGCTATATTATTGACCCCGCGGTGGCCATGTCAGGCTGCTTTGCCGCCAGAGACCGCATCCGCTCCGAGTACGGCATCGTAAAAGATATCCGGGAAAATTCCAGAGGCTTTTATGTTGTGGTGGATTTTGATGAGGAAGAGCGGTAATTTGCTATAATAAAAAACGGAGCCTGATTCTTGTGATTTCAGGCTCCGCTTTTAATGGTTATCCCAGAGGAATAATCTGTATCTCATCCGCTTCAGTTGTCCCGGCAGGCGCTTTTGAAGGCGCTGCGGTCTCCACCTCCGGCTCTGACTGCGTCGGTGCCAGAGGGCGCACTACAGCGTCTGTCTCCGCCTGTATTGTCTCCTTAACCGAAGATGTTTCCCTTGGTATAGCTTCTCCTTCTATCGGCTTCACCACAACAGTCCCCCCTTCCGTTTCTGCTTCGGAGGTTTTTTCCTCTTTTTCGTAGGTCGTAAGAGGCGTCAGATGGGACGCATCCAGGCTGACTGCCTTGCTCCACAGCGCTCCCTTTATCTCCCCGCCGCCATTCCACAGGCAGTCACTCCACATACAAATAAGGCCGCTTCCCTTTGCCGCCACAATCTGCATCATGTCGTTTCCTGTGGTGGTTCTTCCGCTTCTGGCGCCGAAATCATTGATAACAGATAATGCTCCATCCCTTCCGATGAGAATCGCCTGTCCATAGGCGTTTTTCCAGGGTGTCGGATGGTACTCTCCGTATATTTTTCCTTCATTTTCAAAATAATACATCTGGCTGACGGTTCCCGCGAATCGCTGGCTGACTTCCATCTTATCGCCCCCACTCAGATTCGCCCGGTATATCTGACTGTACCAGTTTCCATTGTCATCTCTGTCCACATAAGCGCAGAAATAAATGGAATTATCCACAATACAGAAGCTTTGTACACCGTATAACTCTTTTACCAGGGTCTTTTCCCCGGAATCCGATTTTGCATAAATATGGCGGCTGGTTCCGCTTCCCTTTGTATCGTAGATAACATCGTCCTTCGTGACCGAACCGTGCCTTACCGACGTAATACGGCCCGTACGGTCAACCTGGTAAACCCGGTCCTCAATGGACACCGTATTTTCCTTCTCCGATGTAACCGGATTTCCGAGAATGTCCGTCAGGTAACATACCAAGTCTCTTCCAGTAAAGAACGATGCCTACAACGATTGCGATAAAGGAAGCAATGTATACAGGCTGCTTTAAAATGTTCAGAATTACAAACAGTACGATAGAAGGAAGAATTGCTACGATTAAAGGCATTTCCTCAAATGGCACATTAGGATCGATGAACTGAACCTTGCAGATTTCCTTACCGGTATCCATAAAGTGCTCATCTCTCTTTGCAATTCTCTTTAACTCCCAGGTAAAGTAAATCTGGCCGCCGATGATTGCAAGTATACATGCCAGAATACCGAGAACCGGGCCTGCCATAGCGGTTGTTCCTAAAACCTTGGATGCAATGGCGTTGTTTACAGATGGTGAACCGGGTGCCATGGTAAGAGCCATAGCTGCCACGCCCAGTCCGCTGACCGGATACATTCTCCACGGCACATCCATTTCCTGGAACAGCTCTTTTGCGATAGCGATTACAGTGAAGAAGATAACAAATACGCTGATGCCGCCGTAGCTCAGTACGAAAGACAGTGCAGGTACGCACCAGATAGCTGCCAGCTTCTCATGGCCTTTAAAATGCTTTGCAAGACGTGCCATTTTAAGACCGATAGAACGGGCCGCGCCGCTGTCTGCCATCAGGCAGCCGAATACAGCACCGGTGCACAGTGTCAGGAAGTAGTTGGTAAAGAATCCGCCTACGCCTCCCATATAGGTTTTGGACATTCCTTCTGCGACATCCATACCACTGGTAATCAGAATAAAAATTGCAAGCAACGGTGCTACCAAAATACATGGCACACCTTTATAGCTCATATACATAAATACTACTAACGCAATACAGATACACAGCAAACTTACGGTTGACATTCCTGTATCCCCCTTTTTTTCTCATTGTGTTCTCCCGTCTTTTCCGGGAGAACATATGCTGCTAATTAATGGTTTTTCTTCTTATCCATGATTTTTACGCGGTTTGTTCCTGTAAATACCACGGTTCCATCCTGTCTGGTTCCCTTTAATTCCAGAATCAGGTCATGCTTTTCCTCTACCATTTCCTTTACGGTTACCTCATAGGTAACGGAATCACCTACACGGGTAGGTGCCGGGCATCCCCATTCCTGTCCCATGTTGATGCTTGCGGTTCCGCAGAACGGCGCAATAATGGTGCCGCATACCGCGTCTACAAATGCGCCCTGAACCAGTCTGGTTCCGAAGAATGTAGTTTTTGCAAATTCCTCGTCCAGATGGATTGGGTTCAAATCTCCGGTCAGTTCAGAGAACTGGCGCACATCCTCCGCAGAAAACTCATTGGTAAAGCTGACGCTGTCGCCTACCTTGAAGCTGGAAAATGGTTTAAATACATACTCATACTTCTCTGCCATTTTTTCACACTCCTTACTGTGCGTTCATGATATCCTTCAAACCGCCCCACTCTTCCTGGAACAGTTCTTTCGGCATTTCTTTTAAGTCATCCGCAATAATCGGTGCAAACTCCATCTGATCCAGAATATCCTTTTGTAAATCGATACCTGGAGCAATCTCGATTAGCTTCAGTCCTTCTCTTACCAGCTCAAATACCGCACGCTCGGTTACATACAGAATCTTCTTTCCTAAATCCAGGGCAACCTCGCCGCTGAAGGAAACCTGTGCAACCTGGTTAATAAACTTCTTCATATCGCCTTCGCGCACAATGGTCAGCTTTCCATCGCCTACTTTAAACTTTGGTGTACTCTCTCTGGTTTTTCCGCCTGTAAACGTTCCCATGAATACTACCTTGCTTGCGCCGCCTGCAATATTCATAAATCCGCCTACGCCGATTCCCAGCCCGTTTCTCTTGCTGGCATTTAAGTCACCGTTTGGCCCTACTTCTAGGAAACCAAGGCAGCCTACATCCAGAGAACCGCCGTCGTACATGTCAAAAATGCTTCCGCTCTCGATAATGGCATCGCCGTTCCATGCACAGCCAAAGTCATTTCCTGCTGCGGGAACACCGCCGATTCCGCCACTCTCTGTAGTCAGTGTAAACATGGAAGAACAGCCTTCCTCAGCCGCTACATTGGATACGACCGTCGGATTTCCTACGCCCAGGTTTACAATATCGCCTACCTTTAACTCCATAGCCGCACGGCGGGCAATCAGCTTTCTCTCTGTCAGAGGTACAGATGGAATGGAATCCATTGGAACCTTGCACTCGCCGGAGAAGACAGGGTTGTAAATGGAAGCTGCTGTCTGCCAGTGATACTCTGGCTTTGCTACATATACATAATCAATCAGGATTCCCGGAACCTCTACCAGTCTCGGATTTAAGGTTCCTGCCTTCACAATACGCTCTACCTGGCAGATTACGATACCGCCTGTCGCTCTTGCTGCCTCTGCCGCAGAAAGCTGTCCCAGCTTGTAGCCTTCCTTGTACATGCTGATGTTTCCGTTCTCATCAGCTACAGTACCGCGGATGATGGCCACGTTAATTTTCTTTGGTGCCTTGTAAAGCAGCCATTCTTCACCATCAATGTTTAACAGCTCGATTAAATCATCCTTTGCTGCATCATTCATGCGGCCACCGCCGTATCTTGGATCCATAAATGTCTTTAAGCCGATTTTGGTGATAACGCCCGGCTGATGAGCTGCGATTGCATGCAGCATACCTACACATACGCCCTGAGGCCAGTTGTAGATTTCCGCCTTGTTATCACGGCTGAACTCTGTCATGGCGCGTCCGCAGCCGTTTAAGTGGCCGCCGATTCCCTTTGTCATCATTCCCTCATGACAGATGTGGCTTAAGCCTTTGGTATTCATATCACCTACGGCTGCCTGCCAGTAGAAAGTCATGTTGTTCGGATGGCCGGTCTCAAGGAAGCTCTTCTCAAGCTCCATAACACTCTCCTCGGCAAATCCGCCCAGGGTAATTCCTGTCATTAAGACGGAATCCCCATCCTTTATCAGCTTTGGAACCTCTGAAGAAGGAATTACTTTCATCACTTTACCTCCATTTTTTAACGAATATGCTTATACTCAGGGCTTCTCTTGTTGGCAAACGCATCCATGCCTTCTGCCTGATCTGGATTTGCGAAGCAGAGACTGAACAGTTCACGCTCAAACTTCTTTCCTACTTCTTAAGGTATTCCAGACCCTTATTGAAAACGGTGCCACCGTTGTAGTCATCGAACATGATCTTGATGTGATCCGCAATGCTGACTATATCATTGACATGGGACCAGGCGGAGGTGCTGACGGTGGCCGTATTGTTGCCTGCGAGACACCAGAAAAGCTGGCGAAAAATCCATTCAGCCAGACCGGTCATTATTTATGACCCATGGTTGCTTTTACATAAAAGCGTTAAAGTTTAAAGCATTAAAGTGTTGACTTTTATGCTTTTATATATTAAACTGTCTGCAAGCTTTTAAAACAGGATATCCATTATACAGATAAAAATAAGAATGCAGATAACATTATGCAGATAAGGAGTGTACCAGACTATGATCATTATCATGAAACCACAGGCTTCCAAAGAAGACGTTCAGAAAGTAACTTCCCTCATTGAATCAAAGGGCCTTCAGGTCCACCTTTCCGAAGGCTCACAGGTCACTATTGTTGGAGTTGTAGGCGATAAGACCAAGCTTGCAGGAAGCAACATTGAAATGAGTGAGGGCGTTGACAAAGTTGTTGCTGTCACAGAGTCCTACAAACTGGTCAACAAAAAATTCCACCCTGATGACTCTGTTATTCCTGTTGGTAATACCCATATTGGGCCGGGAACCATGACTGTAATGGCAGGTCCCTGTGCAATTGAGTCAAAGGAGCAGCTGCTCTCTACTGCTTTCGCTGTAAAAAAGGCTGGTGCTACCTTCCTTCGCGGCGGTGCTTACAAACCCCGTACCTCCCCATACTCTTTCCAGGGGCTGGAAGAAGAAGGCTTAAAATATATGAAGGAAGCCAGAGAAGCGACCGGACTGAACGTGATCTGCGAAGTTACCAGTGCCCATGCCATTAAAGCTGCCGTTAAATACGTAGACATGCTTCAGATCGGTGCCAGAAATATGCAGAACTTTGAGCTGTTGAAGGAAGCCGGAAAATCAGGAATGCCTGTATTGTTAAAACGGGGCTTATGTGCTACCATAGATGAGTGGCTGAATGCTGCTGAATACATTATTTCAGAAGGAAATCCAAATATCGTTTTATGCGAACGTGGTATCCGTACCTATGAAACATCCACCAGAAATACTCTGGATATCAGTGCGGTTCCTGTGATCCGCCAGAAGAGCCATCTTCCTGTGATCGTAGATCCAAGCCATGCAACAGGCGTAAGGGCTTATGTAGAACCTCTTGCAAAAGCTGCTGTGGCAGTTGGCGCTGACGGACTGATGATCGAGGTTCATCCAGATCCGTCCAAAGCACTTTCTGATGGTCCTCAGTCTCTTACTTTTGATGCATTTGATAAATTAATGGCAGACTTAAAGCCATATGTGGATCTGGCTGGCAGAACTTTTGAAGCCAGATAACTAATACATCGTTTCGTAAATAACTGTACTAATCACGTAGGATGCGGATTTGAGTGTGCAGGTCTAAAAACGCAGGCGTAGCGGGCTACGCTGAGGCTTTTAGGCCTGTGCAATCAGATTCGCAGACAAGTGAGTGGTACAGTTATTTCGAAAACGATGTACTAGCATACCACTTATTATCCACAGCCAAACACCTGAAGGCCTTTCTTTTGTAAAGGTTTTCAGGTGATTCTGTATTGTAAGGAGCAATTTTGAAATGGAAAAATTCACCATGAATGATACAACCATTGCCTTTATTGGTCTTGGCCTTATCGGTGGTTCCTTGGCTAAGGGAATTAAAAAAGCACGTCCGGATATCCGCATCATGGCCTATATGCGCACCCGTTCCAAACTGGAACAGGCTAAAAAAGACGGTATTGTAGATGTTATTTTAGACGGCATTGATGAGCAGCTAAAACAATGTGACCTGATCTTTTTATGTACACCGGTAGAATACAATGCACAATATCTGTCTAAGATCCGCTCCTATTTAAAACCGGGGGCTTTGATCACGGATGTTGGCAGCACCAAGACCGACATCCACAAAGAGATCCTGCGTCAGGGACTTACAGACTGTTTTGTAGGCGGACATCCCATGGCAGGTTCTGAAAAAACAGGCTATGAAAATGCAACTGACCATCTCCTTGAAAATGCTTATTATATTGTTACACCGCCAGAAGGTTTTAAGCAGAATGGCTGTGGATATGGCGATATTTCCCTGAAATACTCCGAAAATGTCAAACGTATTATCGCCGTTGCGCAGACTGTGGGGGCAATCCCCCTGGTACTGGATTATAAGGAACATGATACTGTAGTTGCCGCCATCAGCCATCTGCCTCATCTGGTTGCTTCCAGCCTTGTAAATCTGGTAAAAGACTCTGATTCACCTGCTGAAACCATGAAACAGGTAGCTGCCGGCGGTTTTAAGGACATTACACGTATTGCCTCTTCTTCCCCGGAAATGTGGGAACAGATCTGTATGACTAATTCAGAGCCTATTGCAGATATGCTGGAGCGCTACATTGATTCCCTTCAGGATATCCTTTCTGAAATAAAAGGTCATCAGGGAAATGCTATTTATAAACTGTTTGAAAAATCCAGGGATTACCGCAATACCATTACTGACCGTGCCAAAGGTTCTGTAGAACCATCCTACGCATTTTCTGTGGATATGGCCGATGAGGTTGGTGCTATCTCCACTATTGCTGTTATTCTGGCTGCCAAGGGCATCAGCATTAAAAATATTGGTATCAATAACAACAGGGAACGGGGCGAAGGCACCTTAAAGATTGAATTTTATGATGAAGCAGCTATGACCGCAGCCTGGAAACGGCTGGAATACTATAAATACGAAATGGTACGGCTGTAAGCCGGACTGTCTGGGAGGAAGATATGGAATTTAGAAAATCAGGCCCATTAAAAGGCGAGATCACTGTTCCGGGAGATAAATCCATTTCCCACCGCGCTGTGATGTTTGGCTCTCTTGCAAAGGGAACTACCGAAATTACCGGATTTTTACAGGGAGCAGACTGTCTGTCTACTATTTCCTGTTTTGAAAGTATGGGAATTGCTATTGAAAATAAAGAGGATATCGTCCTGGTACATGGAAATGGTCTTCGCGGCCTTAAAAAGCCGGAAACTGTATTAGACTGCGGAAACAGCGGCACTACTACCCGCCTGATCTCCGGTATCTTATCTGCACAGAACTTTGATGTAACTTTAACAGGTGACGCTTCTATCCAGAAACGTCCTATGAAGCGTATTATGGAACCGCTGTCCCTTATGGGGGCGGATATTGTCAGTGTAAATGGAAATGGCTGCACACCTTTAGCTATCCACGGAAAAGCCCTTCACGGCATCCATTACACCTCTAAAGTAGCCTCTGCACAGGTAAAATCCTCTATTTTATTAGCAGGGCTTTACGCAGATGGCCCAACTTCCGTTACAGAGCCTTATGTATCCAGAAACCACTCTGAGATCATGTTAAATCTGTTCGGTGCTCATGTAACCACCACAAATACCACTGCTACCATTGAGCCAGCCAGTGAGCTGCACAGTAGAAAAATAAATGTACCTGGAGATATTTCTTCTGCTGCCTATTTTATCGCTGCAGGCCTTATGGTACCCGGCTCTGAGATCCTGATCAAAAACGTAGGCATTAATCCTACCAGAGACGGCATTCTTCATGTATGTAAGACTATGGGAGCAGATCTTACTTTATTAAATGTAAAAGAAGACGAGGGAGAACCTGTTGCTGATATTTTAGTCCGCGCTTCTTCCCTTCACGCAGCAGAGATCGGCGGAAGTATTATCCCGACTCTTATTGATGAGCTGCCTATGATCGCAGCCTTGGCCTGCTTTGCACAGGGAACTACCGTGATCCGTGACGCAGCGGAATTAAAGGTAAAAGAGTCCAACCGGATTGCCGTAATGGTGGAAAATTTAAGTGCCATGGGAGCTGATGTAACGGAAACAGAGGACGGCATGATCATCCACGGCGGCAGACCGCTTCACGGTGCAGTGATTGAAAGCCACTTAGATCACCGTATTGCCATGACCTTTGCAGTAACAGGTCTTTGCGCAGAAGGCGTTACACAGATCAATGGGGCAGAATGTGTAAATATTTCTTATCCCCAGTTTTACCAGGATCTTAAGAATTTAATATAAACAGCCGTAAAAAGGCGTATGAGTCTACACCAGGGATCCATACGCCTTTTTCACTTTCAGATCGTTTTCCAGATATACTGGGAAAAATAATTATCATTTTCTCTTCTTCGGAGCAGGAAGCTCTTCATACATTGCCCTAAATAGTCCTGTAAGAAATTCCTTCTGATCCACATCCTCTACCAACAGCATCTCTTTGGCCCCTTCATAAGGTAATTCATAAACAGCCTGGGGTATATAAGAAAATGCGGCTTTTACAGGCTTTACAAGCAGACGATCATCGTAAATACCACCTACGATCTTCCCCCGGTAATAAATAATGTACTCTCCCATCATGGCCCGGTAGGTGATCTCCTCTAAATCAGACAATTGTTCCAATACAAAATCCAAATAACTTTTACTGGATGCCATTCCCTTTTCTCCATTTCTGTGGTCTTAAGATTCACTTAAAGCGCAGTTCCCTTTTTTGGAACAAAGAAACCACTCATATCTGTATGTTCCAGTTTTAACAGCGCGACCTTCTTTTCAATTCCCCCGGCATATCCGGTAAGACTGCCATTTGTTCCCACAACACGATGACAGGGAATGATAATGGAAACTTCATTATGTCCTACTGCTCCGCCTACAGCCTGGGCGGACATATGGGGCGCATCATGCATCTGGGTCATTTTTTTTGCAATCTCCCCATATGTCATAGTCTGTCCATAAGGAATCTGCAGCAGAATCTGCCACACAGCCTGACGAAAGGTTGAACCTGCAGGATGAAGCGCTGGGGTAAAGTCCGGTTCTTTCCCGGAAAAATAAACATCCAGCCATTTTTTAGCCCTAATCAGGACCGGGATCTCCTGTGAAACCGTTTCTTTTGGAAGTGTATTTCCAAAGTATTTTTGTCCCTCAAACCATAAACCGGTCAGTCCAACCTCATCTGCCGCCAGTAAAATATTGCCCAGTGGTGACGGATATGTACATGTATAAACCATATTTCCTGTTTCCTTTCCCTTTAAATCTTTACGCTTACGCAGATTCTTTTGAATTTATTGTACCATGGTCTTTTTAAAATTACAGCAAAAAAGGAGTGGATCCAAGCAAAAACCAACGATCCACTCCTTTGATCATTTTTTATTTATCCCAAGCAGAATTTATTGCATCCTACGGCGGCTATCATGTAGTGGCCATTGCAAGCTTACAACAACTGGCCTCTGACGGACATATCAGGTGGCTCACTGTGCGGCCGAAATGATCTTTGTATCTGCAAACTTTTTAATAAGGCATTCCTTTTTATAAAACGTAATCCCATGACAGATTTCTTCATTGCCGCTGTAATTAATAAAATATCATCCCAACGCCACATCAAGCACCAGCATCAGCGCAAATCCGATTGCAAATCCAATGGTGCCTATATTGGAATGTTCTCCTTCAGAAGCTTCTGGCACCAGTTCTTCTACTACTACATAAAGCATGGCCCCTGCTGCAAAGGAAAGAAAGTATGGCATGAACGGCTCCAGTTTTTCTGCCAGCAACAGCATAAGCCCGGCGCCAATTGGCTCTACGATACCGGAAAGCATACCATAGATAAAAGCCTTTTTCTGCCCTGCCGCTTCTTTTAAAGGAAGAGAGATAACTGCTCCTTCCGGGAAATTCTGTATTGCAATACCCAGTGATAATGCCATGGCGCCTGCCAGTGTAATGGACTGGCTTTCTGCCATCATACCTGCAAAAGCCACACCAACTGCCATTCCTTCCGGTATGTTATGTAAGGTCACTGCAAGGACCAGCATGGTACTTTTCTGCCAGTTACTTTTTGCGCCTTCCGGCTGGTCTGTATCCATATGAAGATGTGGAACTACCATATCCAGAAACAATAAAAATGCCATTCCTAAAATGAATCCACATACTGCCGGAAGAAAGGCCAGCTTCCCAAGTCCTTCACTCATTTCCATAGCCGGGATCAGAAGAGACCAAACAGAAGCAGCCACCATAACTCCTGAAGCAAAGCCCAGGAATGCTTTCTGCACTCCGGGCTTTAATTCTCCCCGCAGAAAGAACACGCAGGCACTGCCTGCTGTAGTTCCTACAAAAGGGATCAATATTCCTGTTAAAATATCCATCTGCTACCTCATGTTGCTACATTTCTGCCCCACATCGAACACGTCACCAGTACATTCTCCTATCACAGCAAACAGATACGCTGTTTCTTCATCCACATTATTATAAATATCAGTCGATCATTCCCCGAAGCTTCAGATAATCCTTGATCAAGATGATCATCTCATCATAATCAATGCGGCTGGCATTAATAGGAAGATCGTAATTCTCCATATCCATCCAGTTTCTACCCGTAAAATACTTATGATATTCAGTGCGCTCCTTATCAATCTTCCTCATACGGCGCAGTGCTTCTTCTTCATCAACCTTATCTACATCCATAATCCTGCGGACTCTGGTAACAGTATCTGCATATACGAAAATGCGGATCACGTCATCTAACTGATCCTGAAGCACATAGTTGCCGCATCGTCCGATGATGATGCAGTTTTCTGACTCTGCCAGTTTTCGGATAACCTCAGACTGGAAACGGAACAGGTTTTCCGGTGATGTAAGCTTATGTCCGTCCTTTACAGGTGCAGAAAGCTCCGGCTTCATATTAGTAACAGTACGATATAATAAATTGTTTCCTGCCTTTTCATCTGCCAGACGGAAATACTGCTCTCCAATAGCACTGGTTTCTGATGTCATTTTCAAAATCTCTTCATCATAATAATGAATACCCAGTTCCTCTGCAAGACGCATACCTGTAATACGTCCGCCGCTTCCGTACTGACGCTCGATTGTGATCACATAATGTTTACTGCTCATATGACCGACCTCCCTTGTTTTGCTATACACTCTGATCATACATTTACATGCTTTTTATGTATCAAGTATACCACATTTTTACTTAACCGGACACTGTATTATCTGAATTTTACTGAAATTTTTCTTCAAATTTTTCATAATATATTTCATATATGATATCTGCGACTTTTAAAAAAACAGTTGACAAAACCCGCCCCATGTATTAATATACGGATTAACAGCTAAACCGTTGAAAAAGAGGAGTAAGCTTCCAATGCATTAGCACAGAGAGCCGCAGGTGGTGGGATTGCGGTATAAAGCAGGCAGCTGAATGGACTTTTGAGGGCAGTCTTGAAATACTTAGTAGGGACTGACGGACTCTGCACCCGTTACATTTGCAGCACATATGCTAGTATGTGAAAAGTGGACTTTAAGTCAATTTGAGTGGCACCGCGGATTATATTCGTCTCAATCACAATATCATTGTGGTTGGGACTTTTTTATTACAAAAAATCCATTTTAATTTTTATTTTCAGGAGGTAAGTATTATGAAAAAATCTATGGCAGTTCTTTTAACCGCAGCAATGGGCGCAGCTTTATTAACAGGCTGCGGCAGTTCTTCTTCCACTGCTACTACAGCAGCAACTACCACAGCAGCCCCTGCATCTGAGGCAGCTTCTTCTGAGGCAGCTTCCAGCGAAGCAGAAAACAACACAGAAGCTGACGGCTCCTACACCATTGGTATTGGCCAGTTTGCTGAACACGGCTCTCTTGACAACTGCCGTGAAGGTTTCTTAGCTGGTCTTGCAGCAGAAGGCATCGAAGAAGGAAAGAATTTAACTGTTCTTTATGAAAATGCACAGGCAGACGGCGGTACTTCTGCACAGATTGCTAATACATTTGCAGGAAAGGACGTAGATTTAATGTGTGGTATTGCAACTCCTATGGCACAGGCTGAATACAGCGTGGCTATGAAGTCCGACATTCCTGTCATTTTCACAGCAGTTACGGATCCGGTTACAGCTGAACTGGCAAACGCAGACGGAACCCCGGTTGGCGAGATCACAGGTACAAGCGATAAGCTTCCTGTAGAATTACAGTTAAAGATGATCCGTGAGATCTTACCTGAGGCAAAGACTATCGGTATCATGTACACCACCAGCGAAGTAAACTCTGAATCTGCCATTGCAGAATATAAGGAACTGGCTCCAAATTATGACTTTGAGATCGTAGACTCCGGTATCTCCTCTTCAGCAGATATCCCGCTGGCAGCAGATACTTTAATTGGAAAGGTTGACTGTATCACCAATCTGACTGATAATACAGTAGTAGCATCTCTTCCTGTTATCTTAAGCAAGGCTTCCGCAAAGAACATTCCTGTATTCGGAAGCGAGATCGAGCAGGTAAAGATCGGCTGCCTGGCTGCTATGGGTCTGGACTATGTAGAACTTGGCAAGCAGACCGGTGAAATGGCTGCAAAAGTATTAAAGGGCGAAGCAAAAGCAAGCGAATTAAACTTTGAGACCATTAAGGATGCTGCATTCTACGGCAACACCAAAGTAGCTGAAAACCTCGGCATCACTCTTCCTGAATCTTTAACAGGAACTGCTGCTGAGCTCTTTGACAGCATTGCAGAGTAATAATATTTAGGGTATTGGAGGAACATCATGACAACGATCATTTTCGGTATTCTGGAAGAAGGCCTTGTATATGCCATTATGGCCCTGGGCGTTTACATCACATATAAGATCCTGGATTTCCCGGATCTGTCTGTAGACGGCACCTTCCCTCTTGGCGCTGCTGTGACCGCAGCAGGTATTGCAAACGGGCTTCCTTTCATCGGTACCATTTCACCTGTAGCAGCATTATTCATTTCCTTTGCAGTGGGTGCCTTAGCCGGCTGTATCACCGGTCTCATCCACGTAAAGTTAAAGGTACGTGACCTGCTCTCCGGCATCATTGTCATGACGGCCCTCTATTCCATTAATTTAAGGATCACCGGAAAAGCAAACCTTCCTATCTTTAGTAAGGAAACTATCTTTTCCAATTCCTTCCTTTCCGCCCATGTACCGGAAGCTGCATCACCCTTTATCGTGACCATCATTCTTTTTGTCATCGTTTTGGTCTGCAAGGTGTTATTGGATGCCTACTTACAGACACGTTCCGGTTATCTGCTTCGTGCAGTTGGTGATAATGACGTACTTGTTACTTCCCTTGCAAAAGATAAAGGTCTTGTAAAAATCGTAGGTCTTGCCATTGCAAACGGCTTTGCAGCACTTGCAGGAAGCGTTTACTGCCAGCAGAAGGGATTTTTTGAAATCTCCATAGGCACCGGCACCATGGTCATCGGCCTTGCAAATGTTATCATCGGAACCCAGCTGTTAAAGAGAGTCGGCTTTATCCGCTCTACTACTGCTGTTATCATTGGTTCCATTGTATACAAAGCCTGCGTTTCTATTGCGCTGCTGTTAAACGACCTGCACATTGGAGGACTGGACATTTCCATTCCAGTCACTGCATCCGATCTGAAGCTGATCACTTCTGTATTATTCCTGATCATCCTTGTAGTAAGCCCTTCCGGCGGAAAGAAGGTAAAGAGCCATGCTTGAATTAAAACACATCCATAAATATTACAACGCAGGTACTGTCAATGAAATGTGCCTGTTTAATGATTTTAACTTATCCATTGATGATCATCAATTTGTATCTGTAGTAGGAAGCAATGGTTCCGGCAAAACTTCTCTTTTAAATATCATCTGTGGAAGTATTCCGCTGGATGACGGCCGTATTATCATCGGCGGTGAAGACATTACCAAAATTCCTGAATATAAGCGCCAGCGCCGCATTGGCCGTGTTTACCAGAACCCGTCCATGGGAACCTGCCCTTCTATGACCATTGCGGAAAACATGGCTTTAGCAGACAATAAGGGCAAAGCCTTCAACCTCCGTCCCGGAACCAACAAACAGCGCCTGGAATTCTACCGTGAATCTCTCCGCTCTCTTGGCCTTGGACTGGAAGATAAAATGGATGTAAAAGTAGGTGTTCTCTCCGGCGGACAGCGCCAGGCAATGGCTCTTTTAATGTCCACCATGACTCCTATTGAGTTTCTGATCCTGGATGAACACACCGCTGCTCTGGACCCGAAAACAGCAGAAACCATTATGGAACTGACAGATAAAGTAGTCCGTGAAAAGAACCTGACTACGATCATGGTCACTCACAATCTCCGCTTTGCTGTGGAATATGGTAACAGACTTTTAATGATGCACCAGGGACATGCAGTGATCGATAAAGCAGGTGAAGAAAAGGAAGCTACTACTATTGATCATATCCTAAAGAAATTTAATGAGATCAGTATTGAGTGTGGAAACTAAAAGATCAGTATTGAATGTAGAAATAAAGTAAAAAGGCTGGCAATTTCCAAAATCTGGAATGCCAGTCTTTTTTATATATATATTTATATATTCTTTTATTCTGCAAATACCATGATCCGCATAGCTGTATTTTCTTCATCAGACCATACCACTGCTTTTCTCCCCTGGGTAAGGTCATCTAATGTAACAATATTTCTGGTGAGATATGGTACTATTGCACAGTCATCTGCCAGTGTATATTTTGTACCGTCCATAGCAGTCAGTGCAGACTGGGAAGATGCTGCATCTGTCACTACAGATTTAACAGTTACATAATCCGGAACTTTAAAGTCTGCCGGGACATTAGTAAAGATCATTGTTGCGTTTGTCATTGGCGGAAGGCTCATGGTCATTGCCGGACCGATATAGGCATAAATGGTATCCCCGTCCTTAATATCAGATAGCTCTGTTGGAATACCGGAAACAGCATCTAATACATAGGTAGACTCCTGAGATACATTTAAGATCACTTCTCCCTGATATCCCTGATCTGCCTGACTGTCAATGGATAATCTTCCATCTTCCATATGGGTAGCCGGTCCATACAGGCGTACAGAGTCTTCTGCCTGCTCCGGCTGTTCTTCTGTACCTTCAATAGTGCCGCTTACGGTCTCTACAACAGTAGTTTCTTCCGGAGAAGATGTAGGCTCCTGAGATTCACTTACTACTGGTTTTGACTCACTTACAAGTGGCAGCGTCGTTGCTGTATCTGCTTTATTGGAACATCCTCCAAGACCTAAAACTGCCGCACTGCATAATACTACTGCATATAAATAATATTTTCTCAATATGACTTCTCCTTTTCTAATACCAAAGATTATTTTTTAATGTGCTGACACATTCAAAGTTTTCTTCTGGACTTATTATATCGTAAACTCACAAATCCCGCGCATTCGCGCTCTGCTGCCTGCTTACGCAGGCGATTCGTTCGTTAATGGCCCTAGAAAAACAAATGTCTG
>ERZ791810.1326-NODE-1326-length-17238-cov-6.793575_pt1 | contig 17238 bp, 15 predicted proteins | sample MGYA00510304_ERZ791810 | MGnify/ENA primary metagenome ERZ791810 (study PRJEB30046, sample SAMN00791967) | human gut metagenome | study: EMG produced TPA metagenomics assembly of the A metagenome-wide association study of gut microbiota in type 2... | reverse complement strand
GTTATTTTCAAAGAACACTTACCTAATAGCTTGCCATCGCTATATTTATTATATCGCCTTGACGGGCGCACAGTTGTTCGCAAGTTTCTGGAATTGAAAATAAAAATCATTCAGCCGGGCAACGAATTGCGTCTTCGAAGGGTCGCGTTTGATAACGACGAACTCCTCCTTGAAGATACGTTTGACGATAAATTGGCTGCGGTTATGCTCCAATCCTGCCTCACAAAGCATCTGCTTAAAGCGGATATTCTCTTCCGTGGTGAGTTTGAAATTATACCTGTGGACTCTGGGATCTGTCGTTGTCGGGCGTCCGATCCTCTTTTTTGAATTTGTCATATCGTAGGTTGTAAGGTGGCGTGACTCGGGAACGCCACTCGGCCTCGCAGAGCGGGCACCTTTCGTATGCCGAAAAAATTTTCGGCATACGAAGGTACAGCTCGCTGTTATCTGACGATAACAAAAATCCGCGGCGGAAAAATTTTCGAAAAAACTTTGCAAAACCTCCGCTACGGCTTCCGAGGCAAGGTCTTTCCCGTGTGCAATATTACAACCGTACGGGCGCAAAAAAAAGCCATCGGTGCGGACTGGAGCGGTCGTGAGCGGACAGCGGAACCGAGGTATTTCACCCGGTTGTATCTTGCAGCATGAAAGGCAGGTTTTCTTATTCCGTTCATTATTCCGATATAAACCGCATGAAATAGAAAACGGTATTTTGAATGGTTTAAAACATAAAACCAAACATACATGCTTTACGACTGCAAAACGAACAATCAATCTCAAAAACGTTGTACCATGGATTCATTCAAAGAAAAAGACAAACTCGCACTGAAACCTTCAAAGCGTCCCCGTATCGAAGCCGCCGAGGAACCGATGCGCCGGATGATCTCTTACCTTGAAAGTCATAATCCCAATATAAACCGCATGAAACAGAAAACGGTATTTTGAATGGTTTAAAACATAAAACCAAACATACATGCTTTACGACTGCAAAACGAACAATCAGTCTCAAAAACGTTGCACCATGGATTCATTCAAAGAAAAAGACAAACTCGCACCGAAACTTTCAAAGCGTCCCCGTATCGAGGTCGATGAAGAGATGGTGCGCCGTATAATCGCCGGACAAGCCCCTTTGGATTCCAAAGTCGTCCGCCGGATTCCCGAACCGGAAGAGGAAGATACGGACTCTTCTGAGGAAAACACCTCGGAAACGGCATCTGGAGCATCGGCACCGATGACTGAAAAAACAGTCGTCGGCACCCAAACGACTACTGTAAAGGAGCCTTCCGGATTCCGGCGTAAAAAGATCGCGCTGCCGGATTTCGAACGCACGTTCTTCGCGCCGGTGGATTGCCGTAACCGCTCGGCAATCTATGTCAGTGCGCAAACCAAGCATAAAGTATCGGAAATACTCCACCTGTTAGGAAATGAGAATACAAGGCTTACGGCCTTGGTCGACAATATGCTGCGGTTCGTCATGGACATTTACAGCGACGAGCTGAATTATCTCCACGAGAAGAAGAATAGCAGAAGGCCGTTTTGAAAAAGCGGAGGCATTTCGACGCCAGATAGCAGGACGGAAGGGGCCGTCGAACGAGCAGGCCGCTCGCGGCTGAACATCAGAACCGGATCGTCAGGAGCCGCAGAATATCGCCTTTTCCGACGGTAGCGTTCAGCAAAATGCCGGAGATGGAAATACGCAAGGCTCGCCCCTCGGGCGATTCGCATGGCCTTGCGTATTTCCATCTCCGGCGTTTAATTCCCTGCCGGCGGAAAGAGATTATGGTATAGTATCCAGAATCGCACCGGCTTACTGCGCAATCTTGAAGACGCTGTCGAGTTTCTCGCTCAATGCCGCCATATCCTGTCCGATTTTATCGTTGGTAATTCGGGCATAGATTTGGGTCGTGGTGATGCGTTTATGCCCCAACATCTTGCTGACGGTCTCCAGAGGTACGCCCTGCGTAAGCGTGACCGTTGTGGCAAAGGTATGCCGCGCCATGTGGATCGTCGGGTTGAACGACAGACCGGCATGTCTGGCAACATGACGTAACGACATGTTCAGTGTTTTATAAGTGCCTTTAAGCGGAAAAACCTTCTCGCTTGTGCGATATGTATCCTTATAACGCTTGTAGAGCATTTCAGCGGCGGGAAGGAGCTTAACACGGAACTGCGTACCTGTCTTTTGCCGTTTGTCGATGATCCACCGCTCTCCGTTATCGTCCGTATGGATGTCCGTATGGGTAAGTTTCACCACGTCCGCATGGCTCAGGCCCGTGAAGGCGCAGAAGACGAAGGCATCCCGGTTGATGCCCGTTCGGTAGTTGGGGAGCCTGACATCCATCACGGCCTGCAATTCCGAGGCCGAGAGGTAGCGACGTTCCGAGTATTCCGCTTTGACATAGAACCCGGCGAAAGGATCGGCGGGAATCCAGTTGTTCTTATAAGCCGTATAGGTCATCAGCTTCAGCTTCTTGAGTGTAGAATGGATCGTCCCGGAACGCATCCCTTGTACCGAGGAGAGGTAGACCACAAACTTTTCGATGAAATCCCGCTTCAGCTCTTTGAAAGGAATATCTTTTACACGGTATTCGTATTCGAGGAAAGAGGCAAGCCGGTTACGGCGTTTGCGGTAATTGTCATAGCTCGAATAGGCGCGGTCTTTGCCCACACGTTTGAGGAACCCTGCAAGGTATTCGTCGAAGGTCTGCAACAGCAGGCGGCAGTCGTCGCCCATACCGAGGAAGGCGTTGCGGACTTTTTCGGCCGTAACATACGAATCCCGGTCGCAGAGACGCTGATACTGTTTGCCGATATTGGTCTTGATATTCTCCAGCTTCTCGTTGATGCGCTGGGCTTCGAGACTTTTACCGGCAGCTTTATTTGCTTTGGCATCCCAAAGGGTGGAGCGAACGGTGAGTTTGCAGCTGAACTGCGACATCGTACCATTAATCGTGATACGACCCATGACGGGAACCTGACCATGTTTTTCCGACTGCCTTTTCACGTAGAAAAGGACTTTGAAAGTGCTGCGTTGCATAATAACTTGAACTTTGAGGATTGGTTAAACGTTTAGTCAAGTTATTTGTTATGCGGAAATTTGATGCAACGAACTGAAAACAAATACCTTAATGCAAAACAAAGCATTTCGGGCAGGTAACGGATAAGTAACGAAACTCACCGTTAAACCTGCCCGATTCTGCAATTTTATTGCTCGGAACAGATGCAGAGCAGAGAATTAAATACCTGCAAACAAGATATTTACTCTTTCCTACACCTTCGTTTACCTACAAATACCGAACCCGTCGGGTCCGGCCTGCTCGCGTCGTGTTCCGGAGGCGTCAGAACGATATACCGACGCGTATGCCGAAGTTGTTGAGGTTGTTTACCGAATAGGTCAGGATATCGCCGCTGTTGGTGGCGTAGCTGTAGTAAAGCGCCACGTGGAAACCGAAGCGGTAGTCCGGACGCGGGAAGATGCTAACGCCGATTTCGGGCGAGAGGTAGAATCCCCACGTGTCGGTGTACTGCTTGATTACGTAGTAGTAGGACGAGAATTCTGCATAGTTGGCGCCCAGCTTCAGACCCGCATAGGGCTGGAATACGCTGTCCGGAAGCCATGTGTAGCGTCCCGTGACGCCGAACGGCAGCTGGAACGCCCCGTGCTTCTGGTTGACGGTCAGGGCCGAGCCGTCGCTCAGATCGAGCGTCTGGCGCGGAATGCTCGAAAGGTTGGTCTGGTAGGAGATGAAGGGACCTACGGAGACCGACGGCGTGATGAAGTAGCCGCCTTCGAAGTTCATGCCCCATCCCGACGCCTTGTCGGCATAGGCGCTGCCCAGCGGCACGCCTACCTGCCAGTCGACGTTGATGTAGGAGTTAGGGAAAATCTGCGCCTTGCCCGTACGCGCGGCTGCGAGCAGCACGACACAGAGTGCGATGGTTTTGAGAACCTGATATTTCGATGTTTTCATAATCGGACGTGTTTTGCGGTTAAATTATTTTTTCAGATAAGGCGACTGATCGAAAGCCTGTTGCACGGCGTCCACCGTGCGCTGCTGGTTCAGCTCCTCCGACGAGGTCAGCAGCCCGCCGATAAAGCTGTCCCAGATCACGGGCAGCTTCTTGCCGCTCTCTTGATCGGCTTCGAGATTCATCATCTCCACGAGCAGCGAACCGGCCGTATATCCGTAGTAAACGCTGTAGGGATAGTGCCAGCCGGCCCAGTCGCCCCAGTAACCGGGCGTCCAGTAATAGGGATAGTACCACCACCAGTAGGGATAGTCGTAACCCACGAAATAGGTCACTTTCTGCACGTAGCTGAGCTGCAGGCCGAGATTGGCCGCATCTTTGTCGTCGGTACGGGTGTAGCCCGCGGCGTTCATGCGTCCTACGACGGTATTGACGATCTCCAGCGCATTGGCGTCTTTCCAGTATTCCGTCTTGTCGGCGGAGCCGATCAGCAGGATGCTGTCGGGAATGTAGTAGGTGTCGAAGGCGGCGAAATCGGCGTCGGTGTCGTGAGCGGTGTAGACCAGATAATCTTTGTGGAGACTCGATGTCGAGGGCTCTTTCTGGCACGCGCAAAACGCAACTGCTGTGAGTGCGAATGCAAGGTAGCGTAATTTTTTCACGGTCATGATTTTGAATTTTTAGTTTGCTGTCATATACCGTGTTCAAAATTCGTTCCGCAACCTCCGTTTTGCGCCGTGTTGTCCGATCGGGCTATAAAGAAGCGGATTTGCGGTATGAAAAATCGGGCGGCGCAGAGCGGACCGTCCGGTTTTCCTTCCTGAACGGATTGGCTCTCAGCGGACAGGCGCCTGCCGCCGCTGATGCTCGTCGGGGTGTGTTCCGCCCGGAACGCATCTGCGGTTTGCACGCCGCCGGGGCGGTTCCGCACTGTGCCGCCGGTGGCGGTTCCGCACTGCGCCGGCGTGGAATTCGGGATGTCGTTCACGTGCGGAAGAGCATTTGTCGGACTGGTTCCGGCGATAATCCGTTTTATCCGGAAAAAGACGCCGACTTCCGGGAATTATGTTACCTTTGTAAGACCCACCACAATTTCGTGACATATGAGCCATTATGATAACTGCTCCCGCGGGGAGCTTATCGGCAGGATCGAAGAGCTTGAGGCGCGGCTCGCTTCGGCGGCCGACACCGCGGGCCGCTTCCGCGACCAGTACGCCTGTAAGATTCTGGATTCGATTCCCGACATGCTGACCGTGCTGAGACGCGACGGGACGCTGGTCGAACTGGTCTCCTCCGAGCAGACCAATCATGTCGGGATCGAAGGTCCCCGGCTGGTGGGCCGGAATATCCGGTCGATGCTCTCGCCCGAAGCGTGCCGCAACGTGAAGAACAACCTCGAAAACGTTTTCGCGTCGGGGAAGGGTTCCTCTTCGCATCACGACATCACGCTCGACGGCCGGACCCGCAATTACGAAAACCGCATTATGCCGCTCGACGGCGAACACGCCCTCTGCATCTGCCGCGACATCACCGAGGCCGAAGTCGCCAAGCACGAGCTGGAGATGGTCAAGTATGCGCTGAACAACGTTGATGAGGAGATTTACGCATGCGCCGTAGACGGGACGATGGAGTACGCCAACGAACGTTTCCGGAGGCGGCACGACCTGAAGGGCGATCTGTCGCGGCGCAAGGTGTACGAGTTCTGGTCGATCGACGCGACGCGGCAGTTGTGGGAGGAGCGGCTGGCGAAGATCCGCCGGGACAACGGCGCATACAAATACACCGTCCGTCTGAAGAACGCTCAGGGGCGTATCGTGGCGTGGGACATCGTGGCCTATATCATCTACGACCACTTCAAGGAGCGCGAAATCGTCTGGTTCTTCGGTCGCGACATCACGCGGCGCATCGAACACGAAAACAAGGTCAAGGAGATGAACTCCATCCTTGACAGCATCCTCAACAATATTCCGGTCTATCTCTTCGTCAAGGACCCCGGCAACGAGTTCCGTTATCTCTACTGGAACCGGGCTTTCGAGGAGTTTTCGCATATCCCCGCGTCGAAAGCGCTCGGATATACCGATTACGAGGTGTTTCCCAGTCCGAAGGATGCGGAGCATTTCCGGCGCGACGACCTCGAACTGCTGCGCACGGGCGAGCGCATGGAGTTCATCGAAGAGTATGTCTCGGCGAAGGGGGAGACGCGCATCGTCAACACCTCGAAATCGCTGGTTCCGGTCGAGAACCGTCTGCCGCTGATTATCGGCGTGTCGTGGGACATCACCGAGCAGAAAAACGCCGAGCTTAAGGTCATCGAGGCCCGTATCCGCGCCGAGGAGTCCGACCGGCTCAAGACGGCGTTTCTGGCCAATATGAGCCATGAGATACGTACGCCGCTCAACGCCATCGTGGGCTTTGCCAAGCTGATGGGCGAAGCGGAGACCGAGGAGGAGAAACAGCAGTTCATCGACATCATCGACACCAATTCCAGCCTGCTGCTGCAGCTTATCGGCGACATTCTCGACATCTCGAAAATCGAGGCCGGAACGCTCGAATTCCACTTCAGGCCAATGAATCTCAACGATTTGTGCCGATCGGAATACGAGATGCACAAGGGCCGGACGAATCCGGGCGTGAAACTCGTTTTCGACGAGCGGATCGAGAACGTGGAGATCGTCTGCGACCAGAACCGGTTGGCGCAGGTCATCTCGAACCTGATAAACAACGCCTCCAAGTTTACGACCGAGGGCGAAATCCGCTTCGGATTCGACCTGCGCGAAGGGCGCGTGGAGTTTTTCGTGGAAGATACCGGCACTGGAATCCCTGCCGAAAAGGTCCGCGACATTTTCGACCGTTTCGTCAAGCTCGACGACTTCGTCTCCGGCACGGGGCTCGGACTGGCTATTTCGAAAACGATCGTCGAGAAGCTCAACGGCACGATCGGCGTGGAGTCCGAATTGGGAAAGGGTACGCAGTTCCATTTCTCGATTCCCGTCGTGCAGTGCGACGTACAGTGCGAACCGGCTCCGGCCGATATGGGCGCCCTGAAGGGCGGCGTTTCGTGGACCCTGCTGGTCGGCGAGGACTCGGACATCAGCTTCAAACTGATCGAGGCGATGCTGAGCGCGCGTTTCCGGCTGGTGCGTGCGCGCTCCGGAGCCGAGGCTGCGGAACTGTTCCGTTCGGAGCGTCCCGACGCCGTGCTGGTCGATACGCGGCTGCCGGTCATGGACGGATTCGAGGTTACGCGCCGCATCCGGGAGAGCGCTCCCGATCTGCCGGTCGTCGTCATGTCGGCCTACCCTTCCGACCGCGAAGCCGAAAGCGCCGTCGCCGCCGGATGTACCGGGTTCCTGCCCAAACCGTTCACGCAGGCCGAACTGCATAAAATGCTGAACACCTGTCTGGTGAATCTCGAAAGCCGGGAATAGTCCGCGGATGCCGTCTTCATCCGCAGGTGCGCCTTTCGGCTAAAATCCTGCAGCGTCACAAGCCGCGGGGATTTTTATTCCATCCGGTGCTGAATCCTACCGGTATTTGTGCGATATGAGGGTCATGAACTCCTCGCGCGTGCGGTGGTCCGAGAGGAAAATGCCCGTGAACGCCGACGTGGTCGTCGCCGACTGCTGTTTTTCGATGCCGCGCATTTGCATGCACATGTGGCTGGCTTCGATCACCACGGCCACGCCCATCGGGTTGAGCGCCTCCTGTATGCAGTCGCGGATCTGCACCGTCAGCCGCTCCTGCACCTGCAGGCGGCGGGCGTAGCACTCCACGACGCGGGCGATTTTGGAAAGTCCCGTGATGTGTCCGTTGGGAATGTAGGCGACGTGCGCCTTGCCGTAAAACGGCAGCATATGGTGTTCGCAGAGCGAGTACAGCTCGATGTCCTTCACGAGCACCATCTGTTTGTACTCTTCGCGGAACGTCGCGGAGCGGATGATTTCGAGCGGATTCTCTTCGTATCCCTTCGTCAGGAACGACATCGCCTTGGCGACGCGTTCGGGGGTTTTCAGAAGTCCTTCGCGCGAAGGGTCCTCCCCCAGCAGCCGCAGGATTTCGGTGTAATGGAGCTTCAGCGCCTCGATGGTCCGGGCGTCGAAACGTTCCTCTTTGTTGTAAGTTCTCTCTTCCATTGGAGGGCAAAGATAGATAAAGTAGCGTGCAAAAGCAAGCGTGCATTTTTCCGGGTCGCGCCCGTGTGCCGTAAAGAGACCCTATTTCCCGGCGGAATGCAAATAGGCCGCGAGTTTGCGTACGGCGCGGGCGCGGTGCGAAACCTCGTTTTTCTCTTCGGTGGACATCTGGGCGAAGGTCTTGTCGTATCCGTCGGGTATGAACAGCGGATCGTACCCGAAGCCTTCGTGCCCCTCTTCGCGGTCGATGATGCGCCCTTCGACCACACCTTCGAAAAGGTGTTCTTCGCCGTTGAGGATCAGCGAAATGACCGTTCGGAACTGCGCCCGGCGGTCGGTCGCTCCTTCGAGGTTTTTCAGCAGCAGGCGGTTGTTGGCCGCGAAATCGTGTCCGTCGGTGGCGTAACGGGCCGAATGCACGCCCGGAGCGCCTCCCAGCGCCTTCACTTCGAGTCCCGTATCGTCGGCGAAGCAGTCCAGCCCCGTGCGGTCGTTGAGGTAATGCGCCTTCTGCGAAGCGTTGCCTTCGAGGGTCTGCTGCTCTTCGGGAATCTCCTCCGTGATGCCGCATTCGCGGGGCGTCACCAGCCGGAAGCCGGGACCCAGCACGGCCTGCACCTCCATGAGTTTATGCGCGTTATTCGTAGCGAAGAGGATATTCACTGCGTCTGTTTCGGATTGTGACATATTTGTTGTGTCGGATGGTTGTATCTGCGTTCGCTTCCCGGTCATTTTACGACCTCCAGCTTTTCGAGTTTGTCGTCGAGGTCGATCTTGTCGATGATGGTTTTGACCAGCACGTCCATGTCCGACCCTTCGGAGTAGTCGGCCGGGCAGACGTGGCTCACGCGGTTGTCGTGAATCAGCGAGGCCATCTCGCGCCGCGCCCCCTTCTGGTCGGGGTTGTAGACGGCGATGGAGTGGCCGCCGGAGTTCTTCACCAGCCGCATGCAGGGAATGTCGGTCGTTCCGTCGCCTACGTAAATCATGTGTTTGAACGGTATGGGACGCTCGTTTTCGGGGATGTAGCGGTTCACCAGCTTGCTGTCGAAAACCGACTCGACGCCTTTGTTGATCTTGAAGATGAACTGCGTCTTGTTGGTGTAGTTGACCGCCACGGCGGGCCAGTAGGCGATGCCGTCCACGTCGTAGAGAAACGAGCAGGCGTATATTTTCCGGAATTCGTGGGCGATCTCCGTGCCTTCGATGATCTCCTTCATGCCCGACGAATTGATGTAGTGCAGAATCCGGATGCCGCGTGCGGCCCCGTAGGCGTTTATCCGCTCGAACCACTCCCTGACGCCTTTGTAAAGCGTCACGCGGCGGCCCGACTCCTGAAAGGCTTCGCGCCGCAGTGACAGTCCTTTCGATTTGGCCTCCTGAAGCATGCGCGCCATGTAGGTCAGGACCATGTCGGCGTCCTGCTCCTCGGCCAGCGTGTTGGCTTCGGTCCAGAACTCCTTGTTGCTTTTGCCCACGGCGGGGATGAAGTCGTATTCCTGCATGTTGCCGGGGGCGAGCGTGCCGTCGAAATCGTAAATCAGGGCGATGTTGAATCGGTAATCCATTCTTCGGGGTGTTTTGAATTTCAAATATACCTATTTTTCACTACTTTTGCAAAAGCGAGACCGAAAAGACAAAACAAATGGAATTCAAAGAGTTGATCGAAAAACGCCGCAGCATCCGAAAATTCTCGGACCGGGCGGTGCCGCGCGAGACGGTGGACCGCATCCTGCGCGAGACCCTTACGGCGCCTTCGGCGCGCAACACCCGGACCACGCGTCTCATGGTGGTGGACGATCCGGCCTTGGTGGCCCGCATGGCCGAAATGCGCGATTACGGGTCGGCGTTCATGAAGGGTGCGCCGCTGGCTTTCGTCGTGCTGGGCGATACTTCGAAAAGCGATCTCTGGCGCGAAAACGCCGCGATTTCGGCCACGCTGCTGCAGCTCGCCTGCGTGGACGAGGGACTCGGCTCCTGCTGGGTGCATATCAACGGCCGGCCGCGCCGCAAGGATGAACCCGACGGGCAGAGCGCGGCCGATTACCTGCGCAGTTTCCTGCCCGTCCCGGCGGACTGCGAACCCCTCTGCGCCATTGCGGCCGGCTACTCCGACTTCACGCCCGCTCCCCTGCCCGACGCGGACGACGCGGCGCGGATCATCCGTCTTTGAACAGCACCTTTCCGGCTACAGCAGAACCACGTGTTTGCGCAGCATGTCGACGATCTGCGTCCGCAGCTGCAGGGCGTTGATCGGCTTGGCCATGTAGCCGTCGAATCCGCTCTGGAGCACCTTCTGTTCGTCGGAAGCGAATGCGAACGCCGTTACGGCGATGATCGGGACGCTCTCTGACAGTTTGCGTATTTCGGCCGTGGCCTCGTAACCGTTCATCACGGGCATGTTGATATCCATCAATACGAGGTGCGGACGGTGCTGCCGGTATATTTCGACCGCCTCCTGCCCGTTCCATGCGTGCAGGAGCGTGTATTCTTTGCGCAGGATCGATTCGAACAGCCGGTAGTTGCTGTCATTGTCCTCGGCGATCAGAATCATCAGTTTGTTCTTTTCGACCGAGACGGCGGGATATTGCTCCTCCGTCCTTTGCGCCGCGGCCTTTCCCGGAACATAGGGCAGGATAAACCAGAATTTCGATCCTTTGCCCTCTTCGGATTCCACGCCGATACGTCCGCCCAGATGTTCGACGATCATCTTGCAGATCGACAGTCCGAGTCCCGTGCCCTGCTTGAAGGCGTTGAGTTTGACGAAGCGGTCGAAAACCTGCTCCGTTTTGTCGGCGGGGATTCCGCTGCCGGTGTCCGAGACCCAGAAATAAAGCTCTTTGCCGCGCATTTCGTATCCGAAGCGGATGCTGCCCGTCTGCGTGAATTTCGCCGCGTTGGTCAGCAGGTTGATGATCACCTGCGAGAGCCGGTTGCGGTCGGTGCAGACGGAGCATTGTTCGTATTTCTGCTCGAAGAGCAGTTCGACGCCCTCCCGGACCTTCATGCGGATGACGTTCTCCTTCTCCCGCATCAGTTCGTTAAGGTCGAAGTCCGTGTGGATGAAGTCGAGCGTCCCCGCCTCGATTTTCGAGAGGTCGAGGATGTCGCCGATGAGCTGCAGCAGCAGGGCGTTGTTGTTTTCGATGATCGAGACGTATTCCTGCTTCTCCTGCTCCTCGTCGGTCGAGGCCAGAATGCCCGAAAATCCGACGATGGCGTTGAGCGGCGTGCGTATCTCGTGGCTCATGTTGGCCAGAAACGCCGTTTTCAGGCGGTTCGACTCCTCGGCGCGGTCGCGGGCCGAGAGGAGTTCCTGTTCCATGCGTTTGCGTTCGGTGATGACCTGCGATGTTCCGACGAGTGTCTGGGGCCGCCCCTGCGCGTCGAACGACTCCACGGCCGCCAGCGCCTCGACCCATTCCATGTGCCAGTGACCGCTCTCGTTGGATACCACCCGGTACTCTTCGCAAACCTTGTCGGTGCGGCCTGCCGTCAGGTCGTCGTAGGCCTGCCGTATGCGGTCGCGGTCCTCCTTGTGTATCTTCGAGAAATAGCATTCGACGCCCACCGAAAGCGAAGTGTCGCTCTGCACGATCATCTCGCCGGAGGCGGTTTTGACCGGTTTGTTGATGTCGCAGAGGATGGTGCCGTTGTTCAGGTCGCATTTCCACGGAACGATGTTGGCGACGTCGAGCGCCAGCGAGAGTTTGTGGTTTATCGAGTCCAGTTTCTGCTGCGCCTTGTGCAGCGCGGTGCCGTCCAGACAGAAGATGTCGATGTGGTCGGTCAGGTACGAGCGGCTGAGAACCACCTCGAAAAAGATGTCCCGCGGTTTGTAGTAGAAGGGAAAGGTGACGGTCCGGTTTTCCGTCAGCACGACGTTCACCAGACGCAGGAATTCCGAAAACGAATCCGCGAAAAGCTCGCTTCCCCGTTTGCCGACGACCTCATTCCGGGGCAGGAACGTCCGTTCGAAGTAGGCGTTTATGTCGCTGAATTCGGTGTCGGCGGGATAGTGGTCACGGTCGAAGATCACGCGCTCCTGAATGTAGATGATCGGCATCCGGTTGAACAGGTTCGCGTATTTTATCTGGCTTTCCGATTCCCGCCGGCGGGCCGCTTCGACTTTGTGCATGACGCGGATGCGCCATTGCTGGAAGAGGATGAAAAGCAGGAAAAGGCCGCCGCATAGGATGATCGCCGTTCTGTTCCGCTCCGTGAATGTCTCCGGCTTGTCGATGAATACCGAATCCGAGGGGCATATTTCGGGTGAAATCCTGTTGCGCAGCATCGCCGGGTAGTTGAACGTCGGGCGGGCGCCGGATGGGACATAGAACGGAATGTCGCGCGGCTGGCGTCCCTCCAGAATGGTGTCGAACGTTGCGATGACCTGCCGGTTGTACTCGCCCGTATCGTATGTGAATCCGCCGACCACGCCGCTGTTTTTCACCGAAGGGGGCCATAGTGCGAACAGCGGAGCCGTCGAACTGGCGATGATCTTGAAGGGATTGGCCGTGATCTCGGTATTGCCGGCGATATTTCTTGTGTAGTGCCACGAGGAAAAGAGCACGCCGGTATGGCGGGTGTCGGTGACGTTCAGCGAGTCGAGCAGTTGGTCCACGCTCATGTTCGAGGCCTTGTAGGAGGTGAACCGCATTCCCGGATAATCGGTTTGGAGCAGTTTGCTCAGCTCTTCTTCGTACTGCTGGTTGATATAGCGGCCGTCGCGGACGAATACCAGCCGGTTCATCTCCGGAATCATGCGGCGCATCAGCTCGATGGTCTGTTCGAGGTAGATCGGGGCGTAGAGCAGTGTCAGGTTGTATTCCCCGTTCAGCTTCCGGAGCGGAATGCGCTCGGAGTGCGGGATGGCCTGCTTGCTGACGTAGTATTTGTCGGGGCCGATGAAATCCTCCTCGGCGCAGATGATCGACGGGATGCCTTTTCCCCACTCCTTTTCGGCGAAGTCCCGCATGGTGAAGGCCGGCGCGCCGATGTATATCAGCATTCGGGGCGGATTCTTGCCGTATTCACGGGCGAGATTCGCCCGGAAGTTGTCCAGATCCGACTGCTGGTCCATCAGGAGCATGTTCATATGCTCGACGTATACTTCGAGGTTTTCGATCTGCTCTATCCGGGCGGTGATGTCGGTGATTATCTCCCAACTCCACGAGGAAGATTCGTTGTAGCTGTTGATTATCAGGACATATTCGCGTTTGTCTCCCGGAGGGCTGCTGGTGGCGTTGGTGAACGGATGAGCCAGCAGGCATCCGAAAATCATGACCCAGAGCAACGCCTGAAGCGTCAGTCCGTACGGTTTTTTCAGTAAGTTCATGGTGTGGGACGGAACCCGTCGGCGCAGTGCGGGGACCGTGTGCAGGGATTAGGGGTGAAATGACGCAAATTTTAAACAAAAGGACACGCAAACGAGAAGAAAGGATAAACCGGAAAGAACCGCCGCAGGGCGGATCTTCCCGGTTCTCCGGATCATCTATTTGTTTAGAACGGGTTTGATGTCCTTGATACGCAATTGGGTGGTTACCGTACCGCGGTAGTGGTTCTCGACGATCTGGTAACATACGTCGATCGGACGTCCTGAGCGGACCCATTCGTAGTGCGTGGGCTGCTGGAAGGCGATCGACTGGATCTTGGTGTTGGGCTTCTGCCGCTGGATGAGGTCCATGCGCAGATGTTCGCACTCCACGCCGACCAGTTTGGCGTCGCCGTGGTTGCTGACTCCGTAGGTGGCGAAGACCGGCGCCGTATTGCCCGGCCCGAAGGGCTGGAAGCGGTTGAGGTCCTTGCGGAACGCGGGCGTGATGTCCGAGAAGAGCAGTTCGCTGTCTATGTCCACTTGGGGCATCAGCATCTGCGGGTCGATGTTCTCCTCGACATAGGCGTTGAAGCGCCGGGTGAACTCGTCCACGTTTTCGGGCCGCATCGTCAGTCCTGCGGCGTACATGTGTCCGCCGAAGTTCTCCAGCAGGTCCGAGCACGATTCGACGGCCTGATAGAGGTCGAAGCCCGGCACCGAACGGGCCGATCCGGTCACGAATCCGTTGCTCATCGTCAACACCACCGTGGGCCGGTAGTAGGTTTCGATCAGACGCGACGCGACGATGCCCACGATGCCCTTCATCCACTTGGGATTGTAGATCACCGTGCTCTTCAGCCGCTTCATTTCGGGGTTGCGCTCGATGAAGTCGTGCGCTTCCTGCGTGACGGAGCGGTCGATCGACTTGCGGTCCTGATTGTAGGCGTCGATGACGTTGCCGAACTCCGCGGCGATGCTTTCGTTACCCTCGATCAGCAGCTCGACGGCGGCGTGGCCGCCCGACGGCGACGCATTCTCGTCGTTCTCGTCCATGCGCATGCGCCCGGCGGCGTTGATGCGCGGACCGATCTTGAAGACGATATCGTCGATGGTGATGTTGTGTTTGTCCAGACCGCAGATCTTGATGATCGACAGCAGGCCCTTCGATGGCTCGCGGTTGAGGTCCTTCAGGCCGAAATGCGCCAGAATGCGGTTTTCGTCCACCAGCGGCACGATGTCCGAGGCGATGCTCACCACCAGCAGGTCCAGCAGCGGGCTGATCTGCTCGAAGGGAATCCGGTTTTTCTGGGCGTAGGCCTGCACGAGTTTGAATCCCACGCCGCAGCCCGACAATTCGTCGAACGGGTAGGAACAATCGACCCGCTTGGGGTCCAGAACGGCTACGGCGCGGGGAATTTCCTCGGCCGGGAGGTGATGGTCGCAGATGATGAAATCCACGCCCTTGCTCTTTGCATAGACAATCTTTTCCGTGGCTTTGATACCGCAGTCCAGAGCAATGATAAGCCCCACGCCCTTGCGGGCCGCGAGGTCGATACCTTTGACCGAAATGCCGTAACCTTCGGTATAGCGGTCGGGAATGTAGAACATCAGGTTTTTATGCCCGATCTGGCGCAGGAACTTGTACACCAGCGCAACGGCCGTGCAGCCGTCCACGTCGTAGTCGCCGTAAACCATGATCTTCTCATTGTTACGAACGGCCTGTTCGACCCGCTCGACCGCCTTGTCCATATCCTTCATCAGGAACGGGTCGTGGAGGTCGGCGAGGCTCGGTTTAAAGAACTTGTCCGCCTTTTCTACAGTGTCTATGCCTCTCTGTACGAGCAGATTCGCCAGCACGGGGGATATCCTGAGCACGGAGGCGAGCTTCGCCACCGCCTCGGAATCGCCCTGCGGTTTCACTACCCATCGTTTTTCTATAGGCATACGATTTACTATTTATATATTCTAACATTTAATATCTCACTTAAAAATTTCACGACGAGTCTTTTGACATCGTCCATCGGGACTTTGGCGCCCGTTTCCCTTTCGATCGAGGTCGCGCCCCGGTCGGTGAATCCGCAGGGGTTGATGCGCGAAAACCACTCCAGATCGGTCGTTACGTTCAGCGCGAACCCATGCATGGTAATATAACGCGACGAACGGACTCCTATTGCGCATATCTTGCGCGGAACGCCCGCCGGCGTGCATTTTCCGCCGCCGTCCGCCGTCCGGCCATCGCCTTCCTGCGCGATTCCCGCTCCCACCCAGACGCCCGAAGCGCCTGCGATGCGTCCCGCCCGGATGCCGTATTCGGCCACGGTGCGGATGACGGACTCTTCCAGCGCGTCGATGTATGCCCTCAGCCCGATGCCTAACCTTTCGAGGTCCAGAATCGGATAGCAGACCAGCTGTCCGGGTCCGTGGAAGGTGATGTCGCCCCCTCGGTCTATGTGAAAGAACTGCGCTCCCATCGCTTCGAGTGCTTCGCGGCCTACGAGCAGGTTCTCGGCATGGCCGCTTTTGCCGAGCGTGTATACCGGCGGATGCTCCACCAGCAGAATCGTGCCCGCCTCTTCCGAGGACGGCGTTGCGCTCTCCGGCGCTGCCGTCCGGTTCGTTTTTCCGGCTGTCAGGACGTCGAACAGGCTCTGCTGCAAATCCCAGCAGGCTTTGTAGTCCATCTGTCCGAGGTCCCGGCAGTAAACGTTCATCGCTGCAAACTTTTAACGCTTTGCAGGGCCTCTTCCGCCAAGTACGACGAGCGGACCAGCGGCGCGCTCGCGCAGTAGGCGAAGCCCATTTCCAGCGCTTTGAGTCTGTACCATTCGAATTTTTCAGGAGTGATATACGCCGCCACGGGGTAATGCTCCAAAGTTGGACGAAGGTACTGACCGAGCGTTACGATCCCGACGCCCGCTTCGCGCAGGTCGTGCAGGGTTTGTAATACTTCGTCATCGCTCTCGCCAAGTCCGACCATCAGTCCGCTTTTGGTTGCGACGCCCTGCCGGCTCATGTGGCGCAGGGTCTCCAGACTCGTGCGATATTTCGCTCTGGAACGGACCACGGGGGTCAGCCGCTCGACGGTTTCGATGTTGTGCCCGATTATATCGGGCTTCGACGCGATGACCGTGTCCAAGAGGTCGGGCCGTGCGTCGAGATCGGGAATAAGGAGCTCAATTGCGGCGTCGGGATTCTGTTCGCGGATGGCGCGGACGGTTGCGGCCCAATGTGCGGCGCCGCCGTCCGGCAGGTCGTCACGCGTTACAGAAGTTACGACGACATACCTCAGTTTCATCAGCGAGACGCTTTCGGCTACCCGCCGGGGTTCCTCGGCGTCCGGAGCAAGGGGGTGTCCTGTTCTGGTGGCACAGAAGCGGCAGCCCCGTGTGCAGATATCGCCCAGAATCATGAAGGTCGCGGTTCTGCGGCTCCAGCATTCGGCCTTGTTGGGACACATGCCGCTGCTGCAAATCGTGTGCAGCGCATGTTTTCGGACTATCTGCTGAACCTCGGCGTATTCCGGGGTTCGGTGGAGCCGGATCTTCAGCCATCCGGGTTTTTTCAGTACATCTACCTTGTCATAAAACTTCGGCATTTAAGATCATTATTTTCCAATTGATGCAAAAATACGAAAAAATAATTGATATTCCCTAAGAATGGTCCATTTTCTTTGACAGCCCCGCGCCGGACGCTTCTGCGCCGGGATTCGCCCGTTTCCGGGCTTGGGAGGCGGATATTCGGCCGGAAGCCGCTTCCCGCCCGCCCCGTCGCCGCCGCCCGGAGAAAGCATATTAAAAAATAAAAAAACGCACCCGCCGA
>ERZ791810.1307-NODE-1307-length-17477-cov-2.928309_pt1 | contig 17477 bp, 17 predicted proteins | sample MGYA00510304_ERZ791810 | MGnify/ENA primary metagenome ERZ791810 (study PRJEB30046, sample SAMN00791967) | human gut metagenome | study: EMG produced TPA metagenomics assembly of the A metagenome-wide association study of gut microbiota in type 2... | reverse complement strand
CCCCCCCGCCATGACTGCCACATTTTCCCAGGTCATACCAGAAAAACTTCCGCGCGACCAGTTATGCAGGTTGACAATATCCGCATCGCTGGCGAAGGTCACAACAAAATCCGTGATTGCCGAGCAAATATAGCCGATCATCACGCCCCCGACGATCAGCATCGCCATCTGTTCCATTTTCCGCGCGACCAGGAGCACAAACAGCATAGAGAGAAGCGCTCATCCCCGAATTGATCGTAATATTCCATTCCAGAAATCCGACCATCACAAGTGCTACCAAAAGCTTTGAACCAGAAGAAATTCCCAGCACAAAGGGACCCGCGATCGGATTGTGGAAAAAGGTCTGTAACAGATACCCTGACAGTGCCAGCGCCCCGCCAAGGATCAGCGCCGCCAGCGCGCGCGGCAGACGGATCTCCCAGATGATCGTCCACGCCATTCCACGCAGCTTAGGCTCCCGCAGTTCCTGTAAAAATTCCATGATCGGAACCGATACACTGCCTGAACAGACACTCCAGATAAGCGACAGGAGCAGCAGCATAATCAGAAGCAGAAATGCGCCTGCGATCCGCACCTGTCTGCCTGCCTGCGCCAGGTTTCTTTGTTTTTTTTCCTGTTTTTGTCTGTTTGCTTCTGATACTGAACGCATCGTTTCTCCTATCTATCTTTATTACACTTTCCATCCTCACGACTGCAATTTATACAGATATGTCCCATCTTCCTGGCTTCCGCTGAAAATCGCATGGATATCTTCCAGCATTGCTCCAACCGACATGGATTCCTGATAGAGATTCTTCGTCGTGCACCAGACATTTCCCGCCTGTACCGCCTTGAAATCCTTGAGAACCGGCGCTTTTGCCAAAAGCTCCGAAATTGAGTGAATCTCCCCGTCGATTGTACTGTTATAAATCAGATAATCGGATTCTTTCGCGGCTGCATAAAATTCTTCCATCTGCATATTGACGGTCGAAGACCGCTTTCCGTCATCCCCCAGATGCCCGAATATGTATCTGCCGCCCGCTAATTCTATCATTTTCGGTATATAATCAGAGGAACGGCGCACGTTCACGCTGCCCTGGTTCGTAATATAGAAAAATGCCGCCGACGGCTTTTCCGCCTGTGCCGTCTGTTCTGTTTTTACGCTCCCGCCTGCGTTCTCCGCATCCGAACCTTCTTCTGTAACACGCTGCAAAGCCGCTTCCTGCTTTGCAAATGCCGCTTCCGCCTCTTTTTCTTTTCCGGTCAGCACTCCATACAGGCGGATCCATTCCGTCCGCCCCAGCGGATGTGCTTCGTAGCTGGAATGATCCACAAGTACCGGGATTCCGAAACTTTCCAGCTTTTCTTTTACCTCCGGCGAATGAAGAATCATCGTATTTTCTATTGCCAGACCGCAGCCCTCCGAGACGATCCGCTCATAATCCGGTTCGCTGTACTTGCCTGCGTAGAGAATTGACCCATTCTCCATCGCCTCCTTTGCCTCCGGGATGTACCAGCCCGACGCATCGGTTCCCGAAAACCGGATATCCGGGAGCGCTCCCAGCATCCGGAACATATCCATGGTCGCGGTCGCTACCAGATAAATCTGTTTGACCGGGCGCTTAAGCACCTGGATCGAATCTGGAAGATCTTCCGGCACCTTTCCGCCCTCTGGAATCAGAAGAAAACGGCTTCCATCCGCAACCGAAACTGCTTCGTACTGCATCCCGTCCGCATCCTCATAGGTATCAACCGCAAACTGGGTCGCATAGGCAAGCTCCATCCGCGATTTCCAGGTCAGGGACGCACTGATCGCCTCACCCGGCTGTGGAAGTGATGCCTCCGCCACCTGTGCATCCACGTTTTCTGCCGGCTGGGACACTTTCGAACCTTTACCCGCCTCATTGGATGTCTCACTGGCAGATGTAGACGACGCTGCCACCACCGCACTCTTTCCCGTATTTCCACAGCCACTCAAGAGCAGCACCCCCATAAGCGACAGCCCTGCCAGCCTAAGTAACCTTTTCTTTCCCGTTATCCATCCTATTTTCTTCATTTTCCCACTCCGCCTCTCTCACATGCGCCACATACAGCTTCCGGATCGCCTCAACCTCTCCCAGTCCCCGGATGCGGCATTCCACCTGGTATCCGGCGCGTTCCAGGCGGCTCTTCCAGGAATCCTCCTTTTCCCCTGCCATATCCTGATTCGCATGGTCGCCTGCAACCACCATGAGTGGCTGCAGCACTGCCCTCTGATAGTGTTTCTGCGCGCCCAATTTCTCGATCACCGCCTGTAAATCCGGCTGCGCCTCCACGGTTCCGATGTAATAATTTGCATAACCGCCCGCGATCATCCTATCCTGCATCTTCTGATACACCTGATTGGAAGCCGCGTCCGTCCCATGCCCCATCAGACAGAGTGCCGTTTTTCCATCGTCATATCCGCCCAATTCTCCTGCCATCGCCCGGATCACCGCATCCAGATCCGCTTCACTGGCAAGAAGCGGTGCTCCCAGCGCCAGCCGTTCAAAACGCCCCTGATTCGCTTCCACTTCCGCTTTTACATCCATGTATTCAAATCCATCCATCAGATGGGTCGGCTGCACAATCAGACTTTTAATCCCATCGGCTGCTGCCCGGTCAAGTGCCTCCTTCAAATTGTCGATCGACCGTTGATCCCGCTTTTTCAATTTATCAATGATCCTCTGGCTGGTAAATGCCCGGCGCACCTCATATGACGGAAATGCCTCCGCCACTGCACGCTCAACCGCTCCGATCGTCTTTTCTCGGCTGTCATTGTAGCTTGTCCCGAAGCTGACTACCAGGATTGCCTGTCTTGGTTCCATCTATCCATTCTTCCTCTTTGTTTTTTATCTTTCAATTCAGAATTTTCCCGTTCCTCCTACGCTGCCATATGCCTGAATCTGGCTGACATATAGCTTTATGAATCGAAGCTACTATAGCATATTTTGAAATAGTTTGCAATGAAGCAGAAAAAATGGCACTCCGCCCGTCCAGGCGGAATGCCCCTTTTTCTGCTTTCAGCTCCAATTTTACCAGCTTTTCTATTCCTCGTCCCGGCTGCACGCGCGCAGCTGGTGCTCATGCTCATATTTTTCTTTCGTCGCCATCCCGCCCCGGATATGGCGTTCCGCTTTGTTGATGTCCAGTACCACACGCGCCCGGGATGCAAGCAGCGGATTGATATGGGAAAGGCGCTCGGCCACATCTTTATGCACGGTAGATTTACTGATCCCAAATTTCCGGGCCGCCTGTCGCACTGTCGCATTGTAGTCTATGATGTAATTAGCGATCGCAACCGCCCGTTCCTCGATATATTCCTTCATGGGAGTTCCCCTGAGAACGTTTTTTACATCTTATTACATCTGTTTCCGGTTTATGCAAATTCCCTTTCCCAAACAAAAACACTGCCGATTAGTAGTTCTCCGCACGGCGGTGTTTCCGCAAGTCGTTTCTCTTCACGCCAGCTTCCCACTCTGCCTTCTCCTCATCGGTCTCAACAAGCAGTCCCGGAACTTCCATCGGATGCTCGTTTTCATCCAGCGCTACCATAACCACATAAGCGGTATTAACCAGTTTACGCGCGCCGCTTAAAGACTCTACGAATGTATCGACGCGCACTTCCATGGAGGTTCTGCCGACATAAGTCAGCTTACCCTCGATAATCAGGGTATTGTTCAGGTGGACTGCCTCTTTGAACTGCAGGTTATCAACCGATGCAGTTGTCGGATTGCAGTGCGCGTGGCGGCGCGCAACAACGGTCGCTACAATGTCGATCCATTCCATCAGCTGACCGCCAAACAAACGACCAGCACCATTTAAGTGACTATTTAATACAAGCTGTGTCTGGATAACAGCTGAATCCGCTACGCGGCGCATCATTCTTTCTTCCATAATTTATTTCTCCTTTCGAGAAGGATGCCTCTTCCAATCTCCCGCTTTCGAAGGACTTCCCTGTGATATGGTACCTAGTATACTGGCTTTCCCTCAAATTTGCAAGTATTCCGCCGCAAAAATTCTGAATCTTTTTAGTTATACATCCTATTGGCAGTAAACTATAAATGTTAAAAAACGACCGAAGAATCTGGGAGCAGCGTCTGTTGTCTTTCGCTGACTCCCATCATCTTCAGCCGTTCTCTTATTTATCCTCTTCCCGCGCCGTGATCATCCGATAGATGAAATCCACGGTTCCATCGATACCGTAGCTGGCACTGTTGATACAGAGATCATAGTTGTTGGAATGTCCCCAGTTTCGGTTTGTATAGTAATGATAGTACTGGCTATGGACATGATCCAGATGCTTTAACATATGGCGTGCCTGCTTGACCGTCAGGGAGCTATCAATCTCCATCGCACGTTTGATACGCTGCTCAAACGGCGCCGTGATGTAGATACTGATATGCGGGATGTTGTTATTTGCCATGATAGCATCTCCGCATCGTCCCAGAATAACAAAATCTTCCTTCTTCGCCATGTCAACCAGAAGGTCGCTCTCGTTGAAGAAGACCGCATCACGCTTCGGCAGTCCGTGGAAACGGCTGAACTCGCGCATGCGCTGGCGCAGGGTCAGATGGCGCTCCGGGATGAATGCCTCACTCGGGTTTACATTGGCATCCTGATCGTGCGCCGGCTCTTTCTTGATTCCCGGCTTGATTCCGTAGCTGACAGAATCCTGTATAGAATCTTTCTGAGCCTCAAGACGTTTCAGAACCGCTTCAAAGATCTCCGCGTCGTAGAAATTGATTTTCAACTTATCTGCCAGCTTAAATCCGATATTTACACCGCCGCTTCCGTAGGTCCAGCTGATACATACGATCAGGTGGTCATTTTCGGAGAAACGGTTTTTCAGGTTAAATGTATTCAGCTTCGCCAGCTCTGCGTTGATAACGTCGCCGCTCGCGAAACTGGTCGGCAGACTCATGACTTCGGTCAGAATCCGGTTGTACTCGGTCATGACGAGCTTCCGCTCTTCCTTATTCTCGATGGTACGCGCCATGTTTCCGATCAGGGCAATCTCACTTCGAACCAGGTTACCCTGCGGGCGTGTCAGCATCAGATGAGTCAGCTCATCCACGCAGCGCTTCCGGTCACGGTTGAAAACACGTCCCAGAGAAGAACCTAACTGTGCATAAACCTCCGCATCCAGATCGTAAATACTCTCCGCCAGTTCACGGATTCGTTTTTCATCTCTTCCAGGCACCGTGCTGCCCGGCTTCTTCCCTGCTGAATCCTTTTCGGCTGCATTTTCCGCACCCGTTACTTCATTCGCATACTGGGCGCTGTCCTTTTCAAGCGCCTGCTGCGTCTGATTTTCCATATTATCTGTATTGGTATGTTCCTGATTGTTGCTCATCGTCACTCACCCCCTATAAAAAGAATAACAGCATATCAAGTGCAAAGACCGGAACCAGAATACCGAGCGACCAGAGCAGATATCCGAAGAAGGACGGCATACGCACACCGTTTTCATCCGCAATCGACTTAACCATGAAGTTCGGTGCATTTCCGATGTAGGTGTTCGCACCCATAAATACCGCACCACAGGAGATCGCCATCAGCATCTTGATCGGAACCGTTCCTAACGTCGTCACCATGCCCTCCGTAAATCCAAGCGCACCTGCCGTTGTTAAAAATACCAGATAGGTCGGCGTGTTATCCAGGAAGCTGGACAGCAGACCGGTCGCCCAGAACATTTCAAATGGCTCGGAGATGCCCAGGTTCGCGCCATTTGCTTTCAGAATCATCAGGGCTGGCTGCATCGTGATGAAAATACCGATAAACAGAACTGCAACCTCCTGAATCGCGCCCCAGGTAAAGTGGTTCTCACGGCGGATCTCAACCTTCGTGGTCTTGAAGGACAGGAAGGCCGCCACCAGAATGATCACAATCTCAATGATGGCCGGATAGCTTAATTCTACCTCTCCAAACAGGTGGATGCCAAGCACCTTTCCGGCTGCATCCTGGAACTGCGGCATGGACGGTAAGGTACCGCTTAAAATAACGGCTGCCACGATCATAACCAGGAAAATCAGGTTGTGCGCGCCGCGCAGCTTCACTTCGGTACCCGGTTTGCTGATATCCGGTTTCAGACCGCTCGCGATATCCTGACGATATGCCCTCTTATCAATAAAATAGAAGATTGTCAGCAGCACCAGCATATTGAAGAATAAGATCGGCGCCAGATGTAAGCTCCAAAAGAACGGTACGCCGCGCATGAAGCCCATCAGCAGAGGCGGGTCACCGATCGGGGTCAGACATCCGCCGATGTTGGATACAAGGAAAATAAAGAAGATAATGATATGACGTTTCTTCTTTCTCCATGCATTCATCTTGACAACCGGACGAATCATCAGCATACTGGCACCGGTCGTACCGATCCAGCTTGAAAGCAGGGTTCCCAGTGCCAGTAATCCCACATTGACACGCGGAGAACCTGCCAGGTCACCGGACATCGTGATATTACCGGCAACGCAGAAAAGTCCAAATAACAAAATAATAAAGGTCAAATAGTCATTGACCAGACATTCCAGAACCGTTTCCAGTGCTGTTCCCGCACTGTAACGCATCGCAAACGGAATGATAAAAAGAATTGACCAAAGAGCAACCGCATGAGGCTGGTGCTCTTCCCACCATTCTGCCTTCACAAGCGGCAGAATCGCAATACAGAGAAGCAGTCCCGCAAATGGAATACACATCCAGAGCGGCACAGAGGATGCCGATGCACCGCCTTCCTGTTCTGCTGCCAGAGCCGTCATCGGATTTGCCATCAAAAATAATCCCAGGCTCGCGCAAAACGCACTCAATCTTTTCACCTTCGTAACCTCCCAACTTTTTTCTTTTTTTACATTTTCCTATTTCAGCCACCCATTATAACAAGTTTATTTCCTAAATACAACCGTGTTTTTCACGTTGTAAGCGTGATTTTCCGTGAATTTTTCGTTAAAAGTACCTTATATTAATTCTTATTAATAAGTGTTGTAAGCCTGTGCTCATAACATAAACAAATACCTCTTTTGTGTATAGAAATTATGTATAATACTGTAATTTCACAAATGATATATTTAATTCTACTATGAAACAAAAAACCGCCCGCCGATATCCCGACAGACGCTTCCTACATTCACATATAACTTTTTCTTGAAATATACTCTCTTTCCAGAGTTCATATTTCAATTCCATATCTTCCCCGCCATCTTCCATCTTTTTCCTGCAGCTGTTTTCGCGCTTCATTTTAAGCCAGCCGCCCGATCTCTCGCGGTATTCTTTCGTGGTTTCTTTTTCGATATGTGCCAGTTGGCAAATCTGCCGCTGTATAACCTGCTCTTTCGCAGCGTTCACACATATTCTCTCTTGAACCTGTTTTATTATAGCGCTTTTTTGTAAAATTTATTTCCGCTTTTTTGTCAAATCTTTGTAAAAAAATCAAGCAGCAAATTGGAGAAACTGTCTCATTTACTTTTTATCTTCTTTATGCTATAGTTAGCCTGTATTTTGCATTCAGATGTATTACGAATCCATTCGGAAATTCCGGTGTCATCCCGTGCTGGAATACTCAATGTCTTATCGTGTTTTATAAATATCAGAAGGATTTTCAGGAGTATTGTATTCATGCAGGCGAATATATTTAAGATCAAACGAAATGAATTGGCTGACGGTTCCGGGCTGCGGACTACGATTTATTTTAAAGGATGCCCCCTGCGCTGTGTCTGGTGTTCAACACCGCAGGCGCATGAGCGCCCGACCCGGATTCTCTGGGACAGCAAGCACTGTCTCTACTGCAATCTCTGTGTCAGCGAATGTCCCACCGGAAGTCTGACATTTTCAGACAACCGTCTCACCTTTACCCCGGACACCTGTACATTCTGCCGTGTCTGTACGGATCACTGTCCGTCCCGAATGCTTCATTTCGTCGGTCAGATGATGGATATGGATGAAATCATGGAAAAAATTCTTGCCGACCGGGAGCTCTATGGAAATGGCGGCGTCATTCTCTCCGGCGGCGATCCGCTGATGCAGCCGGAAGCAGCCACCGCCGTCCTGAAAAAATGTAAAGAACACGGCATCCGCACCGCGATTGAGACGACCGCTTTCGCCAAACCGCTGGCTTTCTCCCGCTTCATCGCCAACGCGGACATGATTATCATCGATTTAAAACATTATTCTGAAAAGAAATATGTCCAGTTCACCGGCGTCTCAAATCATTCGATTCTGGAAAATCTGGACTTTGCCGTCTCTATCGGAAAAAAAGTGGCGGTCCGCATTACCATTACCCCCGGCATCAACGACACGCTCATCGATGCCCGCAGGTATGCCCACCTTTTGTCTGAGCACCACATCAGACATGTAATTCTGCTCTCCTATTCAAATCTGGGGATCATTAAATATGAAAAATACACGCAATCTCCGGCGCTTGCCCGCGAGCAGACCTTCTCCGGCCAGGATATGGAGAATTATGCGAATATGCTGCGCGGACTGGGGTTTGATGTGCAGATTGAGCAGTAGGGAGGCGGCAGGATTTTTCCATTGCCGCCTCCCATACATTTTTCTATCGATTCGTTACTGTTCACGCATACATGCCCAGTAACGGAATTTGCCGCATTTTTACATTGATTCCCCTTTTTTCCCAATTTTTCATTGCTTTTTTTTCCTCCCAATGCTATAATGTGTTCAATATCTAATTTATTTATCAAAAAATGAACAAGAATCATTTGCAAAAATCCTCATTTTTACAAATGATTTAAAAGGAGGTTTCCCATGCAAAATCCACAATCCCAAACAGCGCCAGAGCCAAAACGCCTGGACTGGACCACGATGGTCGTCCCATTTCTTCTTATTATAATACTCTGTCTCTGCTTTCTGGCTGCGCCAGATGCATCCAAGGCAGTGTTGGAAAATCTCCGGAGCTTTCTCGGGGAAAACTTCGGTGTCGGCTACCTTGCCATCGGACTCGGCATTTTTCTTCTGTCAATCTACATCGCCTTTTCCCGCTACGGAACCATCCGGCTCGGAAAACCGGATGAGAAGCCGCTCTATTCCAATTTTGCCTGGGGTTCGATGATGTTTACCTCCGGACTTGCGGCGGACATTCTCTTTTACTCCCTGTGTGAGTGGGTTCTCTACGCCAATGACCCGCATCTGGCAGAAATGGGCAGTATTCAGGACTGGGCGAGCACATACCCGCTCTTTCACTGGGGTCCGATCCCGTGGGGCTTCTATGTCGTGCTCGCCGCTGCCTTTGGCTTCATGCTTCATGTGCGCGGCTGCCATAAACAGAAATACTCCGAAGCCTGCCGCCCGATCCTCGGAAAACACACAGACGGTCTTGCCGGAACCCTGATTGATCTGATGGCGGTCTTCGCACTGCTGGCCGGCACAACCACGACTTTTACGCTGGCGACCCCTCTGATGAGCCAGATCGTCTCCGAACTCTTCGGATTCAGCGACACCCGCCTCATCACCATCGCGATTCTGGCAGTCACCTGCCTGGTATACACCGTTTCCGTCGTGCGCGGCATGAAGGGCATCCAGAAGCTCGCGGCGTCCTGCGTCTACCTCTTCTTCGCTCTTCTGGCATATGTGCTGCTGTTTGGCGGTGAAGCACGCTATATCATCGAAACCGGCTTTTCCTCCATCGGAAATCTGGTACAGAACTTTATCGGACTCTCCACCTACACCGACCCACAGCGCACCACCTCATTTCCGCAGACATGGACAATGTTCTACTGGGCATACTGGATGGTCTGGTGCGTCGCTGCCCCGTTCTTCATCGGAACCATCTCTCGTGGGCGTACGATCCGGCAGACGATCCTCGGCGGCTACGTGTTCGGGCTTGGCGGCACGTTTGTAAGCTTTATTATCCTCGGAAACTACAGCCTGGGACTCCAGGTGTTCGGAAAACTGGATGTCATGGGGCTTTATGCCGCCAGTGGCGACCTCTATTCCACAATCACTGCCATCATCCGCACGCTTCCGCTCGCCCCGATGGTCCTCGTTCTGCTCGCGGCGGCGATGATCGCCTTCTATGCCACCAGCTTTGACGCGATCGTACTGGTTGCCTCCGCCTACTCCTACAAGAACCTGACAAGCGAGGACGAACCGCACATGGCGATCAAAACCTTCTGGTCCCTGAGCCTGATTCTACTGCCGATGGTCCTCATTTTCAGTGATAATTCAATGGCAAACCTGCAGACCGTGTCCATCATTGCAGCATTTCCGATCGCGTTTATCATTCTCCTGATCGTGGCGGCGTTTTTTAAGGATGCGAAGAAATATCTTTCCAGCTGCTATGGTATTGAACGAATTGATTGATTGATTAAAAATATCCCGAATGCACTTTCCGATGCATTCGGGATATTTTTCTTTATCTATAAGCTCTCCCGCAGATACTCCCGCGTCACACTCCGCTCCGCTTCCAGCATCTCCTTCGGTGTCCCGGCAAAGAGCAGACTGCCGCCTGCGAGTCCGCCGCCCGGTCCAAGCTCCACGATATAGTCGGCGTCCTTCATCACATCCAGGCTGTGCTCGATGATAAACAGCGTATTGCCCTGATCGGTCATCCGGTTGAAAAGCTTCATCAGACGGCGGATATCGTCGAGATGCAGCCCGTCAGTCGGCTCATCCAGAATAAATATCTGTCCCCGCTCATCCAGCTTGCTCGCCAGCTTCACACGCTGCAGCTCGCCGCCGGAAAGCGTCGTCATCGACTGATTCAGATGCAGGTAACCGAGTCCGACCTGTACCAGCGTATCGAGTTTCTTCACAAAATCCGCATCTTCAAAGAACTGGATCGCCTGACGGACGGTCATATCCATGACTTCCGCAATATTCTTTCCCTTGTACTGATATTTCAGCACTTCCTCCGAATACCGCGTTCCGTGGCAGACCTCGCAGACCGTCTCGATCGAGTCCATATATGCCATATCCGATATAATCACACCTTTACCCTGACACGCCGGGCAGGCGCCCTTGGAATTGAAACTGAAATATGCCTGTGCGACATGGTTCGCTTTCGCAAAAAGCGCCCGGATCGCATCCGCGATATCCAGATACGTCGCCGGGGTCGAACGCAGATTGATACCGATATCCTTCTGCCGGATCGAGATCACCTCGCCTGAATACTGGCTCATAAAATATTCCATCAGGGAGCTTTTTCCCGAACCAGCCACACCGGCGATGACCGTCATCACGCCAAGCGGCAGTTTTACGCTCAGATCTTTTAAGTTATGAAGCTTCGCGTGCTCGACCTGATACCATCCGGTCGGCTTGCGGTACTCCATCTTCATCGGCGTTTTCGTCCGCAGCATCCGCCCGGTCACAGTGTCCGCTTTCAAAAGGTTCTCGTAGCTTCCCTGATACATGATCTGTCCACCGTTTATGCCCGCTTCCGGTCCCATATCCACAATGTGATCCGCCAGCGCGATGACTTCCCGGTGGTGTTCCACAATCATCACGGTATTTCCGTGCTCTTTCAGCTTGATCAGCGAATTTTTAAGATTCTGGATATCGCGCGAATGCAGTCCGACGCTTGGCTCATCAAGCACATACATCATATCGGTAAGCGGCGAATTGATGTAACGCGCGATCTTGATACGCTGCGCCTCGCCGCCGGAGAGAGTGTCTGTTCCACGGCTTAAAGAAAGATAGCTGAGTCCGATCTCAATCAGCGCATTCATCCGCTTCAGGATCTCGGTCTTGATATCGCGCGCCAGCGGATCATCGATCTGGCGGATAAACTCTGCCGCCTCCGGAATCGGCATATCCGAAACCTCGCAGATATTTTTCCCGTTAATCAGGCAGCTCCGGATCTTCGCATTCAGTCTCGCCCCGTGGCACTCCGGACACGTAAAGGTGCTGACAATGCGATCCAGCTCTTTCTTATGAAGCTGTCCTTCCTTAGATGTAATGATACTGCGGTACATACGCGGATAAATGCCCTCATACTTCGCGGATTTCGGCCAGTTTGCCGGCGGGTTTTTCAGGCGGATCTGCGGCGAATAGAGAAATAAATCCATCTCCTCTTTCGAATAATCCTTGATCTTCTTGTCCAAATCAAACAGACCGCTGTACGCGTACCGCTTCCACCGCCATGCGCCGGTCGTGAACGCCGGCCACTGGATAACACCCTCATCGTTTAGGCATTTATCAAAATCCACCAGCTTGTGGATGTCCAGCTCCGTCACAACGCCCAAGCCCTCACAGCGCTCACACTTGCCGCTCGGATGGTTGAAGGAAAAGCTGTCCGAATAGCCGACAAACGGTTTGCCCACACGTGAGAAGAGCAGGCGCAGCAGCGCATAGATATCGGTGTATGTGCCGACCGTTGAGCGGGAGTTTGCCACCGGCTTTTTCTGATCGATCACGATCGTGACCGGAAGATTCTCCATGCGCTCAACCTCCGGACGACCATATTTCGGCAGAAACTGCTGGACAAAACTTGGAAATGTCACATTCAGCTCCCGCCGCGACTCTGCCGCAATCGTATCAAGGCAGAGCGATGATTTGCCCGAACCGGACACACCGGTAAAAACCGTGATTTTCTTTTTCGGAATTTTCAACGACACATGTTTCAAGTTATTTTCCGTTGCATTCACAATGCTTATGTACTCCTGATTTTCTCGTTCCATCTGGCATTCTTCCTTTCTTGAGCTGCATTTTCCCGTCCCAGGTTCCTTTATTTTAAAGGTACTCAATGCTATCCTGATCTGTACGCGGCTATCACGCACAAAAGCAGACAGAAAATACCCCTAAGAAGCATTTTCCGTCTGCTTTTTTATTTGACTTCCTGCTTTACACGCACTCCACCGAACAGCAGAGGCATTGTCTTTCTTGTATACTCTCCAAGCGCATAGCCACCGTCTGAAATGCAGTAATCATAGATGATTGCCCTCTCGCAGAGTGCATACATATGTGCAATCTCGTAATATGGCATACTGCGGGTAATCTGCCCCCGGCGCTGCCCCTCATCGACCAGCTGATTTACCATCTTATAGTAAAAACGGTTCTGGTTTAAAAGATGCTTATCCCCCTTTGTCACCACCTGTGAGGAATAGAGTGACGCCAGAAGCCCTACCGGGATATCCGACTCTATCAGATCATGTACACTGAAGCAGAGCGTCATAAGCTTGTCAAAGCTGTCCATCTCCGGATCCAGCGCCTGCATTACCTCTTCATACTTTGCATCAAAGATCTCTGGAAGAGATGCCAGAAGCTCATCCTTTCCACTATAATAATGATAGAAGCTTCCCTTTGATGTTCCAGACTGCAGGATAATCTCATCGATCGTCGTCTCCTCATATCCCTTCTCATGAAACAATTTCCATGCAACACGGGCAATTTTTGCTTTTGTGTTATTACCCTTCGCCATTTGCCTTTTACCTCTTAACTTCTCAATAATCGTAATTTCAGGGAAACATTCCTGGTCATCTAATTTACCTTTTTGTTTACCTGAATCCAGCCGAAAGCAGAGTGGATAATCTTCCTCATCTGCTTTCGACAATTTAATTTATTTTATCATTCTTTTCCTGTGAAGTAAAGAGATTGTTCATAGTGTCTATTTTTAATACCGTTTTCACGTCCGGTGAACTTTGGTATGTGCATGGCAGCTGCACTGGGGATGCACCGGAACTTCTATCAGATCCGTGGACCACGTTTTGGCATCAATGAACAGCATTTTTCCAATCAGCGGCTCTCCCTTGCCCAAAAGAAGCTTCAATACTTCTGCCGCCTGCATACACCCGATCATGCCGGGAATCACGCCAAGCACACCATAAGCAGCCGAATTCGGGTTTCCGGATGGGTCCTCTGCCTCCGGACAGAGACAGCGCAGACATGGTCCGTCCGATGCGAACACGGTAACCTGTCCCGCAAATTCACAGATAGCTCCATATACATCCGGCTTTCCCAGCTTCATACATGTGTCACTCAGCAGATAGCGGGTTGGAAAATTATCCGAAGCATCCACAATCACATCAAACTTTGCAAGAATTTCTTCTGCATTTTCAGCTGTAATCCCCTCTGGGTATAATTCTACCTGCACCGAATGGTTCCGGCTCTGAAGCTGCTCCGCCGCCAGTTCTGCTTTTGCCTTTCCAATGTCCTGTTCCCGGTAAAGGATTTGCCGCTGCAGATTGCTGACATCCACCCGGTCAAAATCAGCAATCCCGATCGTACCGACTCCTGCTGCTGCCAGATAGAGGCTGACGGGAGATCCAAGTCCCCCCGCCCCGACTACCAGCACCCGGCTTTCCGCCAGCTTTTTCTGTCCTTCTTCTCCTACCTCCGGCAGGAGAATATTTCTTTTATAGCGTTCTTTGTCTATCTCCAAACCAGCGTCTCCTTTCTGAATCAACCGCCCCCCAGTAAATGATAAATCTTCAAATCATCTGCTTCTTCAAGTGTTACTTTATCATAGTCTTCTGGCCAGACCAGCTGCCCATTTACCTTCACGACCAGCTTGGGCCAGGTAAATTTCATGTGTTCCATCACACCCCTGATTGTCAGTCCTTCATGCCAGTCCGGATATGGACGGTTATTCAGTACCATTATATCCACTTCCCTTCTGCAACGTATTAATGAATAGTCTTACTGAAGCGGCTCAACTACTTCCAAAAGCTCCGGAAGATCCATGCCAAGCTCTTTCAGGTGTGCAATTGTCGGAACGCCGTTTAAATTCCAGCCGCGCTTCGGATATACCGCATCAATCAGCTTCTCATATTCCCCTTCTCCGTACTTTCTGGTCGCAGCCATCTTTTCCTTTAAGGACATTTTTTCGACTTCTTCTTTTGTAAAACCAACCAGCTCTACCAGCTGACCATCGTAGCGCTCCTGACGGGACAGATATTCTTCTTCCGTAACCGGTCCCTGGGAGCGGTATGGAATCGCATCGTTCGCACGCAGTCCCTTGCCCAGACGAATGTTGAAAACACGCTGGAAATTGTAGACACGCTCGGACATTTTAATCATCTCATCCCTATCAATCTTGACCCCAGTAACACCATAATAAAGATCCAGATAGTTATCTACGTGCTCCGGTACCTTCGCCGGTTCATCGGTCAGGCTGTTGTCAGCCGGTACAATATCATTCCACGGCAGCTTGCAAAGTCCCAGAAGACCAAACCAGGTTCTAAACATCGGATAGTAATACAGCGCCTCCGCCTTATCCTCAAAGGTAGGGATCTGGTTATTTACCTGATCCATGAAAATCAGCCATGCCTCATCATGCTGCGGTCCCTTATTGGTCAGACCATAGCCGCCCTGCTGCGCCAAGGATTCTTTGGAAGCATACTCTGAATATTCAAGTCCCTTCTGTTCCATCGCAATATCATTCATGAAATCCATATCGCCCCAGCCCTGTGCTGCAAAATACTCTTTCTGCTTGTGGCTTCCAAGTGCCGCAATCTTGCCAAAGCCTTCGTTTCGCGCCATCTGGTGCAGCAGCTCCAGCTCCGCCTCTGCATTGCCCCATACAAGCTCCAGACCGCCGGTTCTCTCCTTATTCAGGATACCATTTTCATAGCATTCCATCAGGAAGGCAGTCATGGTGCCAAAGGAAATCGTATCAATGCCATATGTATCACAGTAGAAATTCACTTCCAGGATTACCTGCGGATCGGTTACACCGCAGTTCGGACCAACACCGGCTGCTGTCTCATACTCCGGACCATCCACACATACTTTATGTCCCTTATACGGACCTGTCTTTAATTCAAACTGATCGGCTGTTTTAGCACACGCCATCGAACATCCATACCAACATCCGTCCGCTCCGCCCTGGGTCAGCCATTTATTTCTCCATACCTCCGGTGCCATCTCATCGATTTTATCCGTTCCGCCATATTTATAATTGCGCGTCGGCAGAATATCATAATCGCTCATGATACGCAGGGAGTATGCTGTTCCGGATTTACGCATTGAATTCTGTTTGTCATCCTGTGTCGCCACCTCACGATGGAATTTCAGGCCATCCCGGTTCAGGATACTGATATCATATACATGGTTCAGATTTGCTTTTACGCCTTTAAAATGGCATACCAGCGCTTTAATGTGCTTGTCCGCAAAGACACGTCCGATACCACCACGTCCAGCCTGTTTTAAGCGGACTACATTTCTTTTCGGATCATAGAATGTAAAATTCAACATAGAGAGGTTGCAATGATCCGCCGCTGAACCAGAACATACGACCGCCACGTTTTTGCGATCATTGTCATCCTCCGCATACATGGTTGTCAGCTCTTCTCCCAGTACATGTGCATCTTTATGCTCTAACGGTGCTTTTTCAATTGAAACGGTTCCCTTATTGCCATCGATGACAATAATCACGTCTTCCTCCGCTTTTCCAGTCAGCTCGATCACATCAAATCCGGAGAATTTTAAGAATGGGCCAAAATATCCGCCGACGTTTGAATCAATCGGGATATCTGTCATCGGTGAAATGCTGCATACCAGGCATTTTCCAGTACCGCCGTACTGCGTAATTCCGGCAATCGGTCCTGCCGACATGGTAATGGCATTTTCCGGAGAGTTCCACTTTGTATCCGGCTTCGTTGCATCCCACAGATAACGCAGGCAATAACCTTTGCCGCCGGTAAATTTTTCTTTGACCTCCTGAGGAATGTCGATCATATCGATGGTGTTATCTGTCACATTGATTCGAAGGCGCTTATCCGTATATCCATGATACAGCGGCTTTGGCTCATATGTAACCTGATTGAGAACCGTGTGGGCCTCTTTCATTTTTTTGATTTCTTCCATATCTGCGTCCGCATAACGCGGAAGATCACACATTTTAATCATGCCTTTCTCCTCCCTTTACTCTTCTACCAGACGGATTGCTCCGGTCGGACATGCTTTTACGCACAATCCGCACGCCGTACATTTGGACGGCTCCAGATAATCATCACACTGTACCATAACATTCTCCGGACAGAATCCGACGCACATCAGACAGCCGGCACATTCTTTCTTATTCAGCCGGTAAACGCCTCTCGCATCCTCCGTAATCACACCTGTATTGCATACTTCAGAACATTTTCCACACTGTGTGCACACAGCAATATGATGGCTTCCATCCTCCTTGTCGGTAATGCGGATGCAGGATTTCATTGGATCCGAAACCTTGTAAAATGCCTTTGAACAGGCTTCTTCGCACTGGTGGCAGCCAATGCAGAGTGATTCATCTTTCTCTAATCGTCTCATCACAGTTCCTCCTTTTTGCCTAATTTCATTATTTCATCCGAAACAGATACATACCCGTCCCGAATCACTTCCAAAAATATGGCTCCTGCCGAAAGGCGGCAGAAAACTCCTTTTTCATGGTAAATACACTCTGGAAAACACTTTTTTCCATACCCGGAGACGCGGAACACCGCCCCTCCCGCCGCCAGAAGATCCCCCGTATTTAACTGGGTGGTATCTACTCCCTCCGTTATCAGGTTTGCCTTGTAGCGCCGGAAGCAGAGTCCCGGTTCTGTCTGCTTCTC
>ERZ791810.1260-NODE-1260-length-18081-cov-5.413403_pt1 | contig 18081 bp, 23 predicted proteins | sample MGYA00510304_ERZ791810 | MGnify/ENA primary metagenome ERZ791810 (study PRJEB30046, sample SAMN00791967) | human gut metagenome | study: EMG produced TPA metagenomics assembly of the A metagenome-wide association study of gut microbiota in type 2... | reverse complement strand
TTAGAGGGGTCAATTTAGATTGGAAACTGAGGGTCAGTTTAGTTGGAATATCCACGCAGAAACTGAAAGTGCAAAAGTATATCATATATTTAATGATAACGGAAGGCCGGGAGTAAAGGTTTTGGTCATATCCAAATCTAAGGGATATACTCTCCGTCCGCTTTTCGATCAATACGAAAATATGATTGCATTTGGATATGGGTACAATTTGAAGGAGGGCAATAGAACAGTTGAGCATTTTGATATAGAAACGCCATCCTACATATTCCGATGCAAAAGAGCAAATATTGGGTGGGAAGTTGAGCCGTTGGTTAATCCATCTGGTAAAATCAACGTAATTTACTATAAACAGGATAAGGCTTGGTACGGGACACAGCCTAGATGTGACAGGGAGGAACATATTGATTCCAAAGCCGCTGATACTAATAATTATTTTGCAGACCCGAAAGTAAAAGCAACGGCAGATGTTCTCCAGTCTTTATCAGATCCAAGCATGGTTGGGGAAGTAATCCAAATGCAAGACAAGAACAGTGCTATTGACTATCTAGCTCCTCCTGAATACTCTTCAATGAAAGATAGTGAAAAAAAAGACTTGAATAACTCTATTCTATTCGACTCATTTACGCCCGATTTCTCATTCGAAAACATGAAAGGTATGGGAACACTATCTGGAGAGGCTTTAAAGCGTGCTATGACGCTAGGGTACATTAAAAGGGACAATCTAAAAGAGACTTACGATATACTTGTGGACCGGGAAAAGAACCTTATCCTGGCTATTATGATGAATGTTACCCATATCCATCTGAGAAACCAGTTATCCAGGCTGAAGATTACTCACGAATTTGCGGAACCATTCAATGAAGATAAGGAGAAGCAATGGGAAGCTATCGGTAAGCTATATTCGGATGGAATTATTTCTCTTGATCTGGCTGTTACTATGCTTGCTTTGACGGATGCTCCACAGGAAGAGATAGAGCTTATAAAGAGTGAAAAGCAGGCTTCTTCAAATGGAAATGAATCTTCTGAATAAGATAAACAGACCAAAGAAGTGACCGAGTAGTCAGAAAAATTACGGGTGTTATACAAAAATAAGAGGAAAAATAGAACAAATAAGGTTAAGCAAGTCGATAGGGCGTTTAGAGGTTCGAATCCTCGCTTGCTACAAAGTCGGACAAATTAAAATCCCCAGAAGCGGAAGTGTCCGAGCCGCTAATGGGGATAGTATTAACTATTTAATAATGCAAATCTATGAAAAAGAAAGCAGAAATTAAAAAGTATGACGCTAATATTTTAGAGAATATTGGTAGAGATGGTGATTTTTATTCTCTTAACGATTTATGGGTAATCGCTGGAAGTCCTGATGCTAAAAGACCTAATGATTGGAAGAATACTCAACAAGGTTCTGACTTTATAGTGTCTGCATGCAGATTTCTAAATGCCGCCCAAAATGGCATTATAAAATCAAAACGTGGAAAAGGAGGTGGTACTTATGGCATTAGGCAGGTTGCTTTGGAATATGCAAAGTATCTTGATGCGGATTTAGCGGTAATAGTGAACGAAGTTTTCTTCCAGCGTATCGAAGAAGAAAAGAATCCGGACCTAATTGGCCAACGCTACATAAAAGCATACGAGAAAAGAGGAAAGTCTGCAGACTGGACCGCTGAACGTCTGAAATCTATCGGAACTAGGAATATGTTTACAAGGACATTGGCAGCTCATGGTGTATCGGGTGATGGATTTCGTAATTGCACTAATGCCATATATGAGCCTCTCTACGGAGGAACTACTAATGTGATCCGGGCAAAGAAAGGTCTTTCCAAAAATCAAAGCATACGTGACAACATGAGCAAAGTTGAGCTTGCGGCAGTTGGTTTGATTGAAGCCCTTGCTTCTGACGAAATAGAAAGAAAAGATATTCAGGGAAATGCGGAGTGTGAAATAACCAGCAGGAGGGCTTCCCGTACCGTTGCAAATGCGCTGATTGAACATAAGAAGTATATTCTCTGAATCCGTACATAAAGAAAGGGCAGCTACATGCTACCCTTTCCCGTCGATTGGCGTCAACTTCAGTGTCGGACCGATGTCCCCTGACTTATCTTATCTTACAAGATGCCCGTTGAGCGTTCTTAGGTCAAATTTCGGACGTTTGGGCCTTCCGGAGCATCTCACTACTTTCATCATTGCCTGCTGTGGAATATCGCCCAATTCGCAGCATATGGCTTCAAATCTGTCTAGGGCAGAAGCCAGTCTCTTCGAACCTTCCTCTCGCATTTGGGCTACTCTAAGGCTTTCAATGGCAGTTTCCCTGCCGATCCTGCTTATCTCTTCATTCTGTCTTATTGCTACGTATAAGGCGTCTCTTATCTCGCTTGGGGTATAATGTTGTGCGTTCATAACTTTCTATTTTTCGTGTATTTTGATATAGTTTTGGCTGTCCGGCATTCAAACGGACTGCAATATGAATTGAGAAAAGGGGATGGTTATACTATCCTAGCCAGCTTCCCATCAGAAGGTTTTCCGCCAAACAGGTGGTTGATGTAGGCTAATCCCTTCTGAGTGACAAGAACCTTGGTGACGACAAATCCCGGATGGTTGGTGCGCTCGATGAACTTCTCTTTCATCTCGAAGTAGCCGGCATCGATGAACCTCTGCTTGGGCTCATTGCGGTTGGCGAAGAATATTCCTGCCTTTCTTAGCTTGTCGAATAGGGTATTGCGCCCGAATCCTAGCTTTAGAATCTTGGCGGACATTCCTATGTCTACCTTGTCGTCGGTGGCGAAGGCTGCATCGGCAAAGTCTGCCTTTGGTTGGAGCTTGGCGTTCTTCTCTTCCAGCTGCTGCTTCTCCTGTGCCAGCCGTTGTTTTTCCTCTTCCGATGATACGAGGGCTTTCAGGGCTTCGAGGTAGGTTTGCGGAGTTTGAGGTTGCACGGAGTAGCTGCCGGTGTTTACTACCGATGGGACGATTTCGTCAAAAATCCAATTTTCAAATTCGTCCGCTCTTGGCATTTGACTTTTAGCTGTCAGACGGTAGACGTTTCCTTCGCTGATGAATTTCATTTGCTGGGTTCTTCCCATTGAATCTATGACGTCGTGATTCACGACCCCATGTGATTTACAATGTCTTACTATCGCATCACGTGTGTTGGAGTACCCTAAAGATGTCGCAATGTCTGTTCCGCAAAACCAAGTCTTACCGTTTTGAACAAACATACGAATCTTGCCAAATAAAGGATGCTCGTAAACTTCAACTTTACTCGTTTCGTGAGTTGACGTACTTAATACAGCAACGCTATTGCTGTTTGAGTAATTTTCATTTAAGTGTCGCATAACAATGAAAATTAAAAGTTAATAAATAGAGAAAGCAGAGAATCTCTCCAAGTTGCGACACTTCCATATTGGCTTTGGGGCGAATATGTACGGAGAAACCTCTGCTTATATTTTATGCAGTTGCTTACTATTGGGCATAAAAAATCCCCAAACCAAATATGTATATAAAAGTGTCGCATTGCAAAGATACAAATACTTTTTAATACAGCAAATGTTTTGGGCAGAATTTGAAATGTTAGGATCAGGCAGCCTTTCTTGGTGAGTTCGAAGCAGGGGAGTTCTTTGTATCCTCCTCTTGGCTGTGGCTGCTTGTAGGATGACAATCCAAAATTGGATTGTGATACTCCTTGCGTTAAAAGTGAACGAATATCACGCATAATATGTGCGTGCTGTTTTCCTGTGAGTTCTGCTATTTCAAGTGAACTCATTCTATCCGTGTCGTGGATTAACGTCGCCATCAAACTACTGTTATTCGTCCGATGATGATTGTCGATATTGTTAAGCATAAACAATAAAAAAAGGTATATTGCCTTTCCCGCTGCTTAACACATATCGACTATGCTGTGGTTCCATTACAGTTCCACACGGGGGTACAATATACCTCAATATTTTAAATACAAGCATAAAAAATGCCTGCATAAGAATGCAAGCTCCGCCTGCACAGTCGATTTAAATATGTTAAGCACCGCAAACGTACAAACTATTTTTGAAAAAAGCAAGAAAAAACAACTTTTTTGCGTGATGCGTGAAGATATATGACTATTTATTTGCATTTGTGAGCAGTTGTCCGTTATTTTGCCCACGAACATATAAACACACAAATTATGAGAAAAATATTATTTATTTTGGCAGTAATAATGTCTGTATTTTGTTATTCGCAAAACAAAGAAGAATCAAAGAAATTGACTAAATTTGAGGAGTTTACATCAAAAACAGGTTCTATCATGAAGTTTGTTGATGTGAAAATGCCCAATATTCCATTATTCTTTATGGGAAGTATTGAAACTGGAGTAAGAACTATTCTAAATAGTCAAGAAAATGCTTATTTTTACCGGATTGAACAAGGGGAGACCTCAAAAAGTATTGCTCATGTAGCCATGATTGAATATTCTGATTTAGTTGAAGTAAACAAGGCGCTTGAAAAACTCGTAAGTGAAGTGAATTCTGATATTCAAAGCAATCCTGATTATTTGGAAAATAAATTTATAACTGAAGATGGATTTCAAATAGGTTATTATGTGTCTAAAGGAAAAGCTTCTTGGTATATAAAGCTTGAAAGATATGGATCAAGTACAGTTTTTGTCAAGAATGCGGAAGCATTAATATCTGCGTTTAAGAATGCGCAATCTAAGATTGAAGAATTAAAAGGTGCACAATAAAACTAACACACACAATCATGAATAAAATTCTATTCCCTTTAGTAGCAATATTGCTATTGGCAGCCTGTAGCTCTAGTGAAGACACCATAAATGAGCCGGAGCCTCCAAAATACAAAATAGATAGTGCTATTGCAGTAGGTGATTTAAAACTACAAGCCTATATCTTTGATGGAGATTACTATATAGAGGCTATTGACGAATCAGGTAACAAAGTGTTTACCATCAAGGACAAAGCCGAAAATTATACCCATGATCTTGGGTTCGGAGATAAGAGAGAATACATAGTCAAAGGGTGTTTCCTTCAAAGTGCCTTACAAAAGAATGATCATCTTTATATATTGGTTAGCTTATACGCAGATATGGCTTATCACCCACATAAATTCATCTTGAAAATAAAAGATGGGAAAGTTCTTAAAAAAGAGTATTTTGATAAGGAATATTATTATGGTTTCGAACAAACTATCTTCTATCCTGAAGCAATAGCTGATTGGTATGGAGAATATGTTGCCATTTATAAAACTGTAAGAACAGGAATTTATGAAATTGGAGTATTGGATAGTGATTTAAAGCAGACAATTGGGAATAATGATCCAGGTGCTGAAATATGGGTTAAAGAAATTGAAAGGAATGATTACATACCTATATCTTACAGTAATATGGTATATATCTATAATAATATGGTTATGTGTGTTGACATATCAAAATGGGGATATAACAAATATCTAATTTGGCGGGCCCCCATCACCGATGAAGAGATAAGAATAAACAAATCCACATACTCCCTAGATGGCAATAACATAGTAGTAGACATTGATGCCACCACTAGGGCAGGGGAGAAGAAGAAATGCCATCTGGTCTTAAATAAAGCCACAGGGGAGTTAGTCAATCCGCAATCTTAACTCAAATATTACAATATAATCATGAAAAAAGAAAAGCAACAAAATGAGATTGTCGTTAAGTGCGGTAAAACCACAGACAACATAGAAAAGTTGACAAAACTATGCGAGCAAGAAGCTGAAAAGTTACTAGCGACCATAGAGGTTCCTGAAAAAGAAACAGTATCCGTTCCTTTTTGGGCACCTGAACCAGGTTTTCCTGAGCTTATCTGCATAGGAAAATTCAAAAGAGACAATAAAGGGAAGATCGTGTACAAATTGGATTTCTCGGAATCAACTTTGTAATCCACTCCTAACCCATTTCCCGCCCGTCTAAAGATGGGCGGTTTTTATTTGTGTTATTATAATTGCTCGTAATCATATTGATCTAAGTGATAAAACTGGTGCTCTTGATAGTGAAGATGTAGGTGCTGTAACTGTTAATAATCTAAATATTACTTAAAATAATGGTGCTAGTGATCAAACAAGTGCTGTTGTTTGGTGTTGAAATTGTATATTTGCACAGTTAACTTATAAGTTAATTATGAAAGAAATAGAATATACTATTGAATTATTTGAAGAATATGACAACATTAACTTCTATACAATCAGATTTAAAGGTGATGTGTATACAGAGGCTGAAAAGTTTCTGCTTAAATTCCCAGAAGGATGTGAATTTGATAAAGATATAGATGTTATATTGTCGTGGTTAGAAAAAATATCAGAGAAAGGAGCGTTAGAAAGATATTTTAAGCCAGAAGGTAGATATGGAGATGGAGTATGTGCTATCCCGATAGAGATTGGAAATAATATAAGGCTATATTGTTTGAGATTATCCGATAATATGTTGATTATAGGAAATGGCGATGTAAAGGATGCTAATTCTTGGCAAGATAGTCCAATATTATCAAGGTATGTTCAATTATTAATTGAAACAAGTCGGTTTATTAATTCTCGAAAACAAAACGATCAGATTCGTTATAAAAATAAAATATTAGAAGGAAACTTAAGATTTAAAACGCATGAAAAAGAATAGTTTGTTTGAAGCAAGAAGAAAACGTATTTCAAATGAAACTAGAGAATTTATATCTTTTTCATTTGAAATAGTTGATAGGATTCATGAAATTCTAGAATCCAAAGGGTTAAAGCAAAAAGATTTAGCGACTTTATTGGGTAAATCTGATGCTGAAATTAGTAAATGGATGAGAGGTACTCATAATTTTACAATTAATACAATAAAGTCTATTGAGAATGTATTAAAAGAGCCTATAATAGAAGTAATTTCAAAGAAGGAGCCGATTATAGTAATGTTTCCTATTTCTGTTGACTCTATGAATATTCCTTCGAAAGGGAAGCATTCTTCAAGTAATTATAATGATTTTAAATTTAAATCAGAATCGCTTTGATATGGAAAAGAAATTGCAGGTGCGCATTGTCTCAATAAAAGAAGATAGTTTTAGTGTTGATTATGATAGGCTTCCTGAAACTAAAGAAGATTGCGAGAAAAACGTGTCTCCTTATTTTGGGATCAGTATGAGTGTAAATGAAGAAAAATCATATTTAACGGCTCATGCACAAGTAAAATATATATTAACTGAGAATTCACAAGATGTTGATATAGTGTCATTAAAGTATTCTTATACATTGCGTATAAGTGATATTTATGACATTATTAAATATCCAAACGAAAAAGATAAAACGACATTTGAAGTTCAAAATAAATTTATTGAAAAGTTTGTTCCTGATGTCTTTGCTACAGGAAGAGCTTTATTGGCTCCGAAGCTTATGAATACCGTATTATCTGATTTCTATTTACCTTTTGGTGGAGAACAGGATATATTGAGGAGAATAAAAGAGAATAGAGTAACTAAAGATAAGGCGGACTAACATCCGCCTTTCTTTTTGCCCGTTTCTCTTATTTCCATCCATAATTACCTCAAATTTCCTATTTACAGGGAAAGAAATAGCAAATTTCCCACAATTGGCGAATTGTGGTTCATTCGCAATCTGATAATTTTCATATAGACTCACCGCATTGTATTTTTATGCTGATTTAAAAAGATTTGCATAAAAGAACTAATCATGAAAGAAAAAATTTTCCAAGCTTTAAAACTAGCGTACTCAAATCTAGGGTTAAGCGATGAAATTTTGCAGGGACAGGCTGACGCTTTATCTGCATTAGGCCTAGTAACTGAAGATAACTTGGCAACTGTTGTACAGGGGCAAAAAACGTTTTTAACCTCTCTTCAGAGCGGTATTGATAGACGGGTAACTGATGCTGTCAATAAAGCAAAGGAGAAAGAGGCTGCAGGTGGGGGCGAGCAGAACAAACAGCAACCAGAAAACGAGGAGCCGGAGTGGTTCAAAAAGTACAAGACTGAACAGGAACAGCGTTATTCCACGTTAAAAAACGAGAATGACGCATTTAAGGCTGAAAAGTCACGTGCTGAGAGAAACAGTCTAATCTCTTCAAAAGCAAAAGAACTGGGTATCCCTGAATGGCGAATGAAAGAAGGTTTTGCTATTTCTGACGAAATGGATGAAACGGCAATTACGACCTATCTTTCAGGCATCAAACAGAATATTGTTACCGCAGGGCTTGAAACAAAAGATTCGGCATTCCCTTTATCCACTCCAGCTGAAAAAGGCAAAGAAATGGCTAAACAGTGGGCGGAAGGATTGCCAGACGCTAATTAAAAACAAATACTATGGCTATTGAATTTGAAAAAGGACAGATTAAAGGCGGATTCCCCGTATTTTGGAGAGGTGAGTGTAAAGTTATCCCTGGGGATTTCAAAATCAAGCAGACATTTCCAGAAGGTACTTTGATCAGAAAAGGTACTCCAATTGCGTTGGATTTTGCAAATATGGAGTGCACAGTATGTAAGGCTGTTAAGATCGTATCTGGAGGAACAACTTCTGCTCCGCGAATTGTAAAAGGAAGTTTGGTACAGGTCGGCGATAAGCTGAAGATTGGTGAAAACGAACAGGCTATTAATAGCATTGATAGATCGAATGCTGATTACGATGTCGTTACGCTAGCTGCCGCATTGACTGGAGCTACGGCTAATGCCTTTGCTGTCGTTGGGACAGATGTGCCAAATGCGGTGGTAGAAACAGACAAGGAGTATAAAACCAATATGGATTTTCAGACTGTTTCTGCAGGTTATGATGTGATTATTCTGAAAGAAGTAGCTTATCCGATGCCAGAAGATTGGCTTTTGGGCGGATGGTGCATGAAGAATAATCCAAGTATTAAATATGTAAGACAATAAGCTATGCCGGGATTATTTTACAGCTCTATTTTTGGCGAACTGACCAAACAGGTACAGATTCGTATTGATGCCGCTTCTCAATTGAGAAAGCGTTTGTTTGACCAGAATATCTATGAACGATATTTGGATTGGGACACCCCTACTGTTGGTTTGAACTTCGAAGAAATAATCGGACAGTATAACCTAAGCGTTGCAGCTGCGACCTTGGACTCTAAAGGTAAAGAGCCTATTATGGGAACCGAGGGCTTTAAAACGTTGAAGGAGAAGGTTCTTGCTCATCAAATGAGTTATTCTATGCCTATTGAGGATTATCGCAAGGTTCTTCAGGTTCTAGATTCTCGTATGCTGACGGATGATCAGAAGACTCAGCAATTAATCAATCTTATGTGGAACAATGTCACAAAGGTGGTAAATTCTGTACAGTCCAAACTGGATATTATCTTCTTGGGTGCTCTTTCAAACAAGGGAGTATTCACTTTTGATGCAAACAACAATCCTGAAGGTGGTGTAAGAGGCGTTATTGACTATAAGATGCCGTCTGAAAACATTGCAAAGACTACGGTTGATTGGGTGCAGGGGAACGAAAGTACAGTAGACTGTTTTGAAGACTTGCAGGAGATTTTGGACGCTGCTCAGGATAAGGTTACATTTGACAAGATTCTAATCTCCCAAAAGAGACTATCTTTCATCCTTCGTAACAAGAAGATGAAGCAGGTGATTTACGGTACAGACAAGATGGGTACTCCTCTGCTGCTTGGCGGATTGAATGAATTCATGCGTCAAAATGGATTTCCGGCATTTGAAATTATCAGACGTACTACTCGAATCCAAAATAACGGTAAGTTGACGGATTATCAACCTTGGAATGATAAAAACCTTGTCTTTATTCCTGCCGGTAAACTTGGAGTTATCAAGAATGCTTATGCAGATAATGAATTGAGGCAAGAGCGTGGTGTTACTTACTCAAACTACGGAAGAATCCGGGTATCTCAATGGGGTAAGGGTGAGACTGACAATTCAAACGGTGTTGAGTTTACTAAAGCTCAGTCATTGTCTTTGCCGGTCATCACTGAAATTAACGGTATCTACTCATTGACTGTTGAATCGTGACAGCAGGTGACTACATAAAGCAATGTTTTTCTCCGCTTGGTGACATATCAGATGCTGGAGTAGAAAAGTTCGCGTTGGGGCTGGGAATTGATCCGAGCTCCGATGTGGACATTAGTACAAAAGTGAAGATATCCGGTTCGGTGGATAAGTTTATGGATAAAATCCTTACTCATCCTACTTCTGTCTCAGAGAATGGATTCTCTAAGTCTTGGGGGGCTGATACACTGTTGAACTATGCAAAATATATGTTTAAGATGTATGGCATAACTCCTAATGACGATACGGCAGCTTTGGTTGGAATAAGTATCATTAAAGACGCATCTAATATTTGGTAATATGCTAGAAGAAACTCCACATAAATTGCAAATACAAGTTATTACTCCGGAAGAGAATGACGAGTATGGGCGTTTAATTACAGGAACCGGTGGAGAATCTTGGCAGGATGTAGCTGACTGCTTCTGCCATGATAATTCACAACAAAAGGAAGTGTCGGTAAATGGTGAACGTTGGATGTACAATTATCATGTTGTCTACGAAGGAGGCAAGATTCCTCTAGGAAGCCGTGTAAGATGCTTGGATTCTGACGATAATACTGTTAGAGAAGGTAAAGTGAAGAAAAATGCCGAGTGTTATTCGGAAGAGTTTAAAGGTAGATGTGATATTTGGATATGATTGCAACAACAGACATCGCGAACATAATATTTAAGGATTGCAAGGCTTTTGAGATATCCGAAGTATACCAGAGAGGTAATATACCTGAAGGTAAGGTAAATACTGAAAGGATTGTAGTTTATCCCAAAACTCAACAGCCCAATACTTATTGGGAGAAGGGATACGTTGAAGTTAATCTTTGCGTTCCTTTATCAAGGTCGGGGAAGGCTGATCTTATTCGCTTGAATGAACTGGAAAGGAAGGCTAAAGAAATGTTCAAAGATGGAGTTGTAGGGCAATATGACGGTTCATGGTATCGGTATTCTTCTGAAACTACCGGAATAGAGGAAGATAAAGAGTTATGTTGTTACTATGTGAATGTGAAATTATTATTTGAAGTATTAAACGTAAATTAAAAAGATATGAAACCGTTTATAGGAATTAAAAAGATTTGGTACGGTGATGTTATTACTTCTGCTGTAACTAAAACTAGCCTTAAAACTTGGTTAGGTACTGCTACAGAAGTTGAGAACTCTCATCAAGATACTTGGGGGTATACGGAGGATGATCCTAACTATACCGATTATATTAACGAGTTGAATGGTAGCATCTATTATCGTGATGTGACACAAAAAGGGGCTAAAACAATTGCTTTCACTATGGGCGTTTTCTCCTTTGATGATAAGGTAGATCTGCAAGGTGGTGAAAAAGTTGATACAGACGCAGGATGGGCCGCTTCTGATACTCCGGGGATTATCAATAAAGCCATTGTTGGACAGACGAAGACCGGAAACTATATTGTATTCACCAATGCTGCGGTCATTGCTAAAGGGAATGTTGTGGAAAAAAATATTGGTTTGGGAGTAACAGCTGTTGCTATGGAAAATCCTAGCGCCGGCGTGAAGAGTGACTATATGTTCGACGGAGAAAAAGTAGATGCTGCATGAACTGTTGACAATATCGCATCCATGTCTTCTGATACTTCTCTCAATTTGAATAGTTCTACGACTAAGTCAAAGCGGGTGAACGCTGGAACTGCTGTTAACTATGAGAGGTCTGGACAGGAAGATACTTCGCGATCAGCAGAGACATTATCTATATTATAAAGTGGTGAGGGGTGAGGGTTTATGTATCTCACCCTTTTTTAATAAATATCATTATGAATAAAGCTGCCATACTTATATCAGAAGCTATCACAGGAAAGGATTTCATTCCGATCATTGTAAATGGGAAAATGTACCGTGTAAATCCGCCTACAATACATAAAATAGCCGGTGCTTCGGCATATCTTGCAGTCCTTGATGACAACAAGGATATCGCGGGTGTTATATCTTCATTGAAGGACATTTCTGTCGCTTCTAGCGCACTTTCTTGGTTTATAGATGGAAATGATTCATTATCTGGAGAATTGTCTCATGGAACCTTAGAAGAAGTATTATCCGGTCTTACAGCGGCTTACTCTCTGATAGATGTGAAAAATTTTACGATGCTGTTAGGTTTAGCGAAGAACGTAGCAAATCTAACAGCAAAACAGAGATTATAGGAAATGATTGTATGCTAGGGCAAATTGCGTCGTTCATGGATAGCCTTCATTTGTCTTATGATGAAGTCGTTTATAAAATCCCATATCGCAATTTGATCATCATGCAAAAAGATAAGTTGCACGCTGTATACGATGGGGAGGTACTTAAGGAAGTATCTGATAAGGATTTCTTTGGTGAAAATATGAAATTTGATGAGTAATGGAAGTAACGGTTGATTTGTCGGGACTGGACGAGTTTGTTGAAGAGGTGGAGGAGTATGCAAATGAGCTTATGAAGGAAGCGGCGCATAATGCAGTTGACACTCAAAAGGAAAGAAATGTGAGTAGCAAGAAGACTTATCAGAACCATACGTGGAATCTTCGTAATGCTCCGGGGGCTGCTGTAGTTCGTGATGGGAATATCGTTTATCTATATGTTCCGGCAGATAGCGAACATGCGGGGGCCAAAAGCAAGACAGAGAACTTGCTTATATATGGGAAACTACCCAAAAACGGTGTTGTGTTCGCCGATGGAATGGAGTATGCGAGCTTTGTTTCTAGCAAGGGTTTTGACGTTCTGGATTCGGCAAGCCTAACCGTGGAGAAAGAGTTAAAGGAATCATTTGGTAACGAAAACGTAAAAGTCACATGGCAGGAATGAAATTTACCGCAGATGTTAATGTCGAAGACATTATAAAACTGCGCCAAGAAATAGATAAATTGAAAAAGTCTCTAATTGCTGTTGCAAGGATACCCAATAGTGATGCGGCTATAAAACAATTAGAGAAAGAGATATCATCAGCTACTAAGAAATTAGAAGAATATGAAAACAAATACCTTCAAATCCAAAAGCTGAAGCATGACATTGATTCTTCCAATGGTGCAGTCAAAAAGGCAAAGGAAGAAACAGCTGCATTGCAATCCACAAATAAATGGATTGTGGCTAATACAGAAGCCGTAATAGAAACGGATAAGCAGATAAAACAATTAAAGAAAAGCTTTGTTGCTCTTGCTGATTCAGAGAAAACAGGTACTTCCGGAATTGGAATATTAAGACAGGTGCAGCAACTGGCAGCACAAAGATTAGTTGAAGAGGAAGCTGTCAGAAAAACAATTAAGGCACAGAAGGATCAGATAATTCAGAGCAAAGCCGAAGAGGGTAGTATAACTGCTCTCAGAAAGCAAATAATCCTATTGACTAAGGATTATGATGACCTCGGAAGAACGCGAAGAAACGGTGATGCTGGTAAGGCATTGTTGGCCCAAATCGCAAATGTTCAGAAGGAATTGAGTGCGGCTGAACAAGCTTCTGGCAGATTTCAAAGAAATGTAGGTAATTATGCAAGTGCATGGAATGGGCTCGGCTTCTCTGTACAGCAGGTGGCTCGTGAATTGCCGTCTTTGGCTGTCAGTGCAAATACCTTTTTCCTTGCAATCTCAAACAACCTTCCTATCCTTGTAGATGAGATTGCTAAAGCAAGAAAAGAATATGCTGCATTTAAGGCTGAATTAGCTGCAGGAAATAAAGATGTCAAGGCTGTTGCTCCAGTTTGGCAGCAACTGACAAAGTCTCTTATTAGCTGGCAGACTGCTCTTGTTGTTGGCTTAACTCTACTTTCTGTGTATGGGAAGGAGATTATAAGCTGGATTGGTAACTTAGGACAAGCAAATAAAAAACTTGCTGAAACTTATCAATTAACAAAAGAGTTTCAAAAAGCGGTTTCCAAAAGTACAAATGAAGTATTAACTTCTATAGAAAAACTGTCTCAAGGATGGAAAAAACTTGGGGGAGATATGAAATCTCAAGAAAAATATATTTTAGAGAATAGGGATGCTTTTAATAAAACAGGAATAGTTATCAACACAGTTGCAGATGCAGAGAATTTGTTGATAACTAATAAGGAAAATTTTATTAAGGCTATTATGGATAAAGCAAAAGCTGCTGCGGTAATGGAATTAGCGGCTAAAGAATATGAAAAATCTATTCAAACAATGCTTGAGGCAGATGCTAAAGCTGAGAAGGGGGTAACATTTGGAGACAGGTTTAAATCATGGCTTGTTAGATCAGCATCAGGAAAGGATTTGTCAGGAACTTTGCAGCAAGAAGATTTAAGTCCAGAAGCTTTTGCTAAAAAAGCAGAAGAAAATTTAAGAAAAAAGGCTGAAGAGTATCAAAAAGAAATGGTCGCTTTGATAAAGCGTGCGTTAGGCATTGATGAAGAAAGTAACAAAGAAATAAAAAACGCTGGAGGAGAATCAGCAAATACCTTAATTGAAGGTTCTGTTGGGGCTATAGAAGCAGCAATTTCTTTAAAACAAGCCGAGTTGAAGAAAATGACAAATCGTAAAGATTATGCAAAAACTAATGCTGAGATTGAAGCTTTGAAAATTAAATTAAAGGCTATTACAGGGGAAACAACCAAGGAGTATAACTCCATCGTAGACCAGCAAAAGAAAATCTCCGAACTATTAGACAAGCAAACAACCGAAAGGAAACGCAAGGAGCAAGATCTGGAGAATCAACTTACCCAGTCTCGTATTGACGCTATGACAGAGGGAGAAGCCAAGATTCGCGCACAACGTGAATTGGACAACAAGAAGGAAATACAGGATTTAGAACGTCAGCGGGAAGATTATATCCGGACAGAGATCGAGCTTCAGCGAAAGGCTTTTGATGAACAGGAAAATTTGCGGGCGAAGCAGACTAAGAACTATAAGAAGAGAACGTTTGATGCATCTGCGGTGAAAGTAGATACGTCTGCTTTTGATAAAATTTTGAATAATACTATTCTACGACAAGATATTTATCCTTATCAGGAAGAAATGAAATACTGGAATGAATATCTTAAAGAATATGGTACATTTCAACAAAAAAAAGCTGCCATAAACGAAGAATATAACCTTAAAATCAGTGAAGCTACCACCAAGGGCGCTAAGAAGTCCTTAGAAAAAGAGAAGGAAAATAAACTGAAGGAAGTTAGCTTTGAAGAACTAAAATCATCTATCAATTTTGCAAACATATTCGGAAACCTTGATGCTCAGTCTACTGAGGCACTGGTTAAGATGCGTGATAACCTGAAAGAGGTTATAAATAAAGCAGCTAAAGATATAAAACCTACTGATCTTAAAGCGTTGCAAGATGCCTTCAAAGAAATTGATCTAAAAATAACAGTACGTAATCCCTTGGGAGAACTGAAAAATAGTGCAGATAATTATCGTAATGCTACATCTGCGGTAATCAAGGCTCAAGAGGATTTAAATACTGTTATTCAGGGAGGAGAGGTAATAACTAAAGTATATACCGATGAGAACGGGAAATTAACTACTAGATTACTGACTCTTACCCAAGCAGAAAATAACTTGGCCGCTGCTCAATCTGACAGACAAAAAGCTTTGTCAAAGTTAACTCAAGCAGCAAATTCTATCGGGCAAAAAGGCATGGAGGTTGTAAATGCAGGCAATGACGTTGTTGGAATGCTTGAAAACTTTGGGGTGAAGGTTCCAGAAGCCATAAGTAAGACTTTGGATGGTATCGGGCAAGTAATGAGTGGGCTGGAACGAATAGACTTAACCAAACCTTTTAGTGCTATCACAGGTGCAGTTAGCGTTTTGGCGGGCGTTGGGAATACTATTGCCGGATTATTCGGTTTTGGTGGTGCTGACTATTCTCGTTACAATGAAATGGTTGATGAGTATAACAAGTTAAATGAAATATGGGATGAGTTAATTGATAAGAAAAAAGAATACATAGATATGTCTTATGGTCCCGAAGCTGCTAAAGCGGGAGATGAAGCTATTGAAATAGCAAACAAAAGCATTGAGTCTTATAAAATATTAGGAAGAGAACGATTGCAATCTGGCGCATCTGCCGGTTCCCACTCTATTGGTGTTCGTATTCGCAATAGCATGAGTCAGGAATTATGGGATCAATGGGACGAGTTTGCTAAGTCAATCGGCAAAGATCCGGATTTTATAGGAGGAAGACTTTCCGGTCTCTTTAACTTGACGGCTGAACAGCTTGAAAAGTTAAAAGAGGAAGCTCCTGGATTTTGGTCTAAGTTGGATGGAGATGTTCAAAACTACCTCAATAAGATTATTGAAGGTGGAGAGAGAATAGAAGATATTCAGAAAGCCGTTCAAGAACAATTGACTCAGACGTCATTCGATAGTCTGTTTGACAACTTCATAGATACTCTCATGGACATGGATGCTTCATCCAAAGACTTTGCTGATAATTTTGGAGAGTATATGCGAAAGGCTGTATTCACTCAAATGTTCGCGAAGGGATATGAAGATGAATTAAGAAAATGGTATGAATCCTTTTCTGAGGCCATGGGCAAAGAGGGAGGTATCACCTCTTCTGATATTAAAGACTTAAGAGAAGGGTGGGATACTATTGTAAATGGTGCTCTTGAAGACAGAAAGGCATGGGAGCAGATCGTAGGCGGTGGCGGCACATCTACTTCCCAGGAATCTTCCAAGAAAGGCTTTGCTACAATGTCTCAGGATTCTGCTGACGAGTTGAACGGTCGCTTCACTGCTCTTCAGATTGCCGGTGAAGAAATCAAGAATCAAAACCAGCTTCAAACAATGTCCATCCTTGAACTTAAAGCAGGAATGTTGACTATTAGTGCAAACTCATCTGGTATAAAGGACATTGCTAGCGAGACAAGGGATTTGATACGGCTTTCTTACGAGGCTATAACAGACATTCGTGACAATACTAACGTCATGGTGAAGCCTATCCAGCAGATGGCGGCTGATATTGCAGAAGTCAAGCGAAATACTAATGGATTATCAAAAAAGTAATATTATGACAGGAGACCTACTAATCAATAACAAGGACGCCTATACGACGTGGGGAGTCAATATGGGAGACGGGTTCATAGAAGCTATTTACGCTCCACTTCCGATGAAAGATGTGATTGAAAACAAATCACGCCTGCAGGACGGGAAAAGGGTTATAATCGAAAACAGAAAGGTTGACGAACGGGACCTGACTCTTACCTTTACGCTAAAAGGAGTTTCCCCTTCTGACTATATTGCCAAATATAAGGCATTCTTAGACGAAATAACAAAGGGGGAATTTGCAGTCAAAGTTCCGGAACTAGGCGAAGAGGTATATCACTTATACTACCTCCGTTCTCAATCTTTCGGTTTCAATATCGCAAGGACGTTTTCAAAGATTTCGGTTAAGCTGAACGAGCCGAATCCAGCGAATAGGGAATAAAGTTACCACAATTGGCGAATTGTGGTTTATAGAGTTGCCGGATTTTATGTTTTGATGTTTCTATCAACGAACTTTGTGATATGGCAGAATTAGTAGACATCAAAGACATATCCGGCAACATCCGTCTTTCTACTCCTATCAACGAAGGTAGTAAAAGAAAGTTCCAGCTAATGAGTTCTGATTACATTACTCTCAAGTTCTCATTAGCTGAACCTGTCTACTTTCGACTTGGGGATTACATTGATGACGAGAATATTGGTTTGTTTGAGCTTGTAGACTTATATAAACCTACTTACAATACTACTACCGGGGGATATGACTACGAATTAAAGCTTGATGCTTACTATTGGAAGTGGAAAAATAAGAAGTTTTTCTATAGTCCTGATAGCGGTAGTCGTGAGGCAGGCTGGAATCTTACTGATATCTTAAAGGTTCACATGGATGTGTTTCTGAAGAACTTGGAAGTCCTAGGTTATAAGTACCATGACAAAACGTTTAAATGCGAAATAGATGAGACAGTAGATACTTCTTCTAAATTGATCTCATACGAAAACGTAAACATGATCGATGCCCTCAACCAAATGGCTGAGAGTTTTGAATGTGAGTGGTGGGTAGAGGAAGAAGTAATTCATTTTGGCCGTTGCGAGGATGGCGTTCCTGTTGACTTCGAACTAGGAATGAATGTCAGCAAGATGGATAGAAGTGATAGC
>ERZ791810.1246-NODE-1246-length-18286-cov-4.682190_pt1 | contig 18286 bp, 14 predicted proteins | sample MGYA00510304_ERZ791810 | MGnify/ENA primary metagenome ERZ791810 (study PRJEB30046, sample SAMN00791967) | human gut metagenome | study: EMG produced TPA metagenomics assembly of the A metagenome-wide association study of gut microbiota in type 2... | reverse complement strand
TGACAGCTCGCTGGCAGGTTTATGAATGTAAGAAATGCAAGGCTGAACTGTTACGGGACGAACACAAAAACAGAGGTCATTTTGTAACCTCTGTTTTTGTATTTCCATATGCTATATTTATGCTATATTTCCTTACTTTCCCGCTGCCTTATCAAATTCAGCTAACACTTTGTCTGATGGCTTATTTGTGAGCAGGCTTACTATTATTATCACTGCCAGCGATACAAGAAATGCAGGTAATAATTCATATATATCTAATGCTCCTCCAAGTGGACGCACGAGATATTTCCATACAAATACCATCACTCCTCCTGCCACCATTCCTGATAACGCTCCCGCAAGTGTGCTTCTTCTCCAGAATAATGCACAGAGCATTACTGCACCGAATGACGCTCCAAAGCCTGCCCATGCAAACGATACGATTCCGAATACGCTGGAATTTGGATTTCTTGCCATAAATATACTTACTATAGATATACCTATTATAGTAAGTCTTGCCGTAAACAGACTTTTCTTTTCGTCCATCTCTACATGAAAGAAATCATGAAGTATATTCTGCGATACGCCCGATGCTGCCGTAAGAAGCTGGCTGTCTGAGGTTGACATTGTCGCTGCCAATATTCCTGCAAGGATAACACCTGCTATAAGTGCCGCAAGTACACCATGCCTGCTTATAAGTCCGGTAATCCTTACGATAACAGTCTCACTGTCTGCAAGATTTTCAAGTGAACCTGCTTTTGTCATTGCAAGTCCTACAACACCGATAAATATACCAACTGTCATAGCTATAACAACCCATACACTTGCGATTCTTCTTGAAAGCGTGAGTTTTTTTTCATCCTCAATAGCCATAAATCTTACAAGAATATGCGGCATACCAAAATATCCGATTCCCCATGCAAGTGTTGACACTATTGAAATAAAACTAAAACTGTTTGATGTATTGTTTGCAGCATCAAATGTGTTATTTAATGAAAGATAACCCGGAAGTGACCTTGCATTGTCCATAACTGCCGCAAATCCACCTGCTGAATTGATACCATATGTAACGACTGTTACAAGTGCAAGTGACATTACGATACTCTGGATAAGGTCTGTCGTGCAGACTGCACCGAAACCGCCCATGATGGTATAACCTATGATAACAAGTGCTGACACTATCATAGCCGCCATATAATCAACACCAAATAATGTATGGAAAAGCTTTCCACAAGCTGCAAAGCCGGATGCCGTATATGGCACAAAGAATATTATGATAACAAGTGCCGCAATGGCATTGATGATATTTTTATTATCGTGATACCTTTTTGAAAAGAAATCAGGCACAGTTATAGCCCCGATATTGCTTGAATATCTGCGAAGCCTTCTCGATACAAAAAACCAGTTAAGCCACGTTCCAATTCCAAGACCGATTGCCGTCCATGCCGCACTGCATATTCCTGAAAGATATGCCACTCCCGGAAGTCCCATAAGAAGCCAGCTTGACATATCACTCGCCTCGGCACTCATCGCCGTAACAAAAGGTCCCATTTTTCTTCCACCGAGATAAAAATCCTCGGCATTGTTGTTGTTCTTGCTGAAAGCAAAGCCAACATACAACATTGCTCCCAAATATACAACAATTGCTATGATAATACATACATTTGCACTCATTTAATAACTCTCCTCGTTTGTTTTATTTGAAATCTGATTTTATCAGACCACTCAACGAGATATATTATCACAAATTGTTATATTTGTCATTACATTTTGTAATACAAAGTGTAACAGTTCAGCCGTAAAAAGACACTTGACCGTATGAAAATCATTCTCCCGGACTGCTTGAAATAACTTTTCCCGTATTCCAAAGCATAACTGTCCTTTTGGCGGCATCCAGCCTTTCTTCTTCTGAATGAAAATCAATCGTAACTGAATGACAGCCACATTCCATGCACATAACATAATAGCCGCAGCCACACTCTTCCTCTAATAAAGCTCCACCGTCACATAAAGGACAGTCATTGATGTCTAACATATCTTCAATATTCATAGTCTACCTCTTTTCTTTCCGCTATCTTCATAGCTGCTGTATTTTGTTCATTGTACCACAAATTTGCAGGAAAAGAGAGCTTATTCTTTTGCTGGTTATCTTAACATATTCCTATCGTCCACGCAATGCGAAGTTAAGTTTTTATTAATTTGCTTTTCCAACAAATAGACGCTCCCGATATTATTATATAATCTTTTACTAAAATTTATTGGTCTAACTGTTTTATTGAAGGATTGCATTTCAAAATTGTTAGTGCAGCAATCCCTGTTAATCCGGCAAGAACAAATATCAGTCCTATTCCTGAACCGTTCTGCCGTCCATTAACATTACATAGTGCCTAAAAATCAATCAACTTCAAAAAGATGCGGCAAATCGTTATTAATCTGTCGCATCCGCTTATGAAAATACATCGCTTTTCTCCTCAAAGAAATATATCTTATCGTTTTAATTTTCGATATTCGCTCGGATTAATTCTATAGCGTTCCTTAAACACTCTATTAAACGTTCTCTGGCTGTCAAAACCACTATCCAAACAGATGTCAAGAATTGTATCTCCTGAATTCACTAACCTTGTACATGCATAACTAAGTCTGGCATCATTAAGGTACTGATTGAAATTGCGGTGAAATGTTTTAGAAAACACTCGTGACAAGACATATTTACTTACTCCGAGATCATGTGCCATCTCCTCTAAAGAAAATTTTTTCCTAAAATTTCCTGATACATAAGATACTGTTCGATATATCAAATCATCGCTTCCCACACAACTTTTTTCCACCAGTTCCATTTTTCCTATACATCTTGCCAACACAATTTGAATATACGCTTGAACAACCATCGGTTCTTTTTCTTCCATTTGAATAATCGCCTGAATTGCATTATAAACATCCGGTTCAATCTGTTTCGCACGAATAACCGGATATTTAGGAGCATATCTTTGTATTTTATCTTTAAATACTCCTGCAAAAGAAGATGGAACCAAAATATAATCTGCCCGGCTTGTTTTTTCTGAAAACACCTGATAATGATGAATAATATCAGAAAAGACAAATCCGATATCACCTTTTTCCATATGATATAATTCCTGCCCCACTCCTATCTCAAGTGTTCCTTCCGTTACGCACACAATTTCCAATGCATTATGTAAATGTGGAGATATATGTTTTGACACTCTTTGAGCCGCATATACCTCTTCCTTTGTTTCCTTAAATGTCAAATGCATTGATACATCTCCCCTTTATTACTTGATTTTTGATTTTCTTTGCAATATTTGTCTATATTTTCTTTTAATTTGGCAAGCATTCTTATCCAGCCTATCCTATAATGAATTTGCAAACAAGAAAAGGAGGAATACAAAATGAGCAAATTCAAAAATTATATGAACAACCTTTTAGCTTTCTACGAAGAATACTTTGAGTATGTATATCATGCATAAGCCGGCTAAAAGGACTATTTGTGAAAACTGAATACTGAAAAAGCAGACCACTTCACAAATGTGAAATGGTCCTTTTTATTTTACTATTTTCTGCTCATTACTGCTGAGCGGTTTCTACTGTAATTCCCTTTTCTTTTTTAATCTTTGCGTTTGTCTCTTCCACATTCATTCTGGAAAGAATAAACATAATAAGTACATCAAAGATCAGTGGCAGCCAGAGATACATAAACTGCATCATATTCAATGCGGACTGCGGCTGAACGGCATGAGTACCCACATAGCCACTAAGTTCTAACAGCCACCCTACGACTGCCGTTCCAATACCCCCGCCAATCTTAACACCTAGTGAAGTGCAGGAATACATTGTACCATCCACACGCTTTCCCTGTGTCAGATAAGTGTACTCAGAGCATGAAGCAATCACTGCATTCATGTCTCCCTGCCAAGGTCCCTGTCCCAATGCTGCTAATGCTGTAAATGCCATCATCAAAGGAATACTTCCCATATATCCGGCAACAACAACGAGAGCTCTGCCAATCACGGCAAGGATGTAACCTCTCAAATTCAGCTTATACATACCATTCCACTTTCCAACCAGTGTTGGTGTAAATATTAACGCAATGATAAGAGGAATGTTTACCGCCCAGGCAAATTGTCCAAACAGATTTTTGTTTTTCAAAACCCAGGTCATATAATAAAGACCGGCACCGATCATTGCACTGTATAACTGCTGTAAAATATAAGTACCACAGATCATAAGATAAAATTTATTCTTTACCAGCAGCTTGAATGCCTGAACCAGCCCATATTTTTCCACTTCACTTGTTATATCTACTTCATTTAATTCCTCTTCCGGAAGTTCTTTGACAGATAATGCGGAAATAGTATTCACAACCAATCCGATTACTGCATAAATAATTGCAACCAGACGCCATGCTGCTGCATCTGAACCACATTTTTCAACAAATCCAACGGTAACCGCCTGAATCAGAAGACTGGTTGAAAAAGCAAAAATGAAACGGTAAGAACCCATCTGCACACGCTCTTTACTGTTCTTGGTAACAAGTGATGTCAGTGCAGAATAAGCAATGTTATTTGCCGTATAAAACACACCATTCAACAGCGTATATGCGATAAAGAACCAAGCATACTGTGCCGTCCTGCCAAGACTTGTTGGAATTGCAAAACAGGCTACCAATGTAATCGCACAACCAATGTAACCATACAGCATCCATGGTCTTGCCTTTCCCATCTTACTATGCGTCTTATCAATCATTGCTCCAAAAAAGATATCTGTGAATCCGTCGAATAATTTTGAAACTGCAATCAGTGTTCCAACTATTCCGGATGCCAATCCAATCGTATCTGTCAGATATACCATCACAAATGATGTCAGAAATGCATACACTACATTTCCTGCAATATCACCGGATCCATATCCTATCTTGTTGTACCATTTTAAATATTTCTTTTCCTCCATTAAGAATCGCTCCTTCACTATTTATTGTTTAGAAATCCCTGTAGTCTTGTCATTTTTGTCTTTTCTAATTGTTTTTTCCTGAGAAGAGTCTGACTGTCCGGACAAAATCTTTATCATCTACTCAGGAAATTTGCTTTGGTTGTCAAGTGTCTTGTATTATCCTTTTACAAATGGAATTAATTCAAACTGAAATCGAAATGCTTCCTCAGCAAACCGATATTTATCCAAAACATCCGGTCCGCAACTATTTGAACCAATACCATTCATTGCATAATCCATACAGAATACGGTGCTATCCGATTCTTCCAGTTCATAATTGTGTGATGCCCTTTCTAACTCCTCCTGAGTGTAAACAGAAACATTAAACGAAAATGAATCATTTGAAACTGCTGCAATTCCATATTGACCACTCGTAATCTCTACATAATCGCAGTCATAATGACTTCCATTCTCCTGTGGACGAATATAGTCCTCATGCATCTGAGCCACCTTAGAACGGAATAATCCATGACAAGAAGCCTGATGTTTATCCCGGTAACTTTCCTGTGGACCCATTCCAAAATAAGTAACCTCATTCATTTTCTTATTCAAAAACATCCGAATTCCAAACCTTGGCAGTTCCGGAAATTCTCTATCTTTTACTGCCTCTATAACCGCCTCTATTTTCCCATCCTCATTGATTTTCCATGTCATTTCCACATCCAAAATCTTTTGTACTGTATCAGCTAAAACTGCCACATGCTCCATGATAAAGACCCCATGCTTGTTCTGAAGCACTTCTATACGGTATGCTCTTGTATATGCTGCATCATAATGTGCCTTTTTCCATTCCTTTTTTATATACATATCGTTATCCGTCGGAGCCCTCCATATATTCAATTCCATTGGATGGTCAATATAACTTCTTCCCGCAAACTGCATATCCTCAAATAATCCGGTACGCTTATCAAAAACATAAGTAAAGTCATTTGCCTGTAACACAACCTGCCGTTCATTTTCCTTCACATCAATAGCTCCGACTTCTTTTTCCTGCTCCAGCCACTTTACAGCCTGTCGATTTCTGTCATCCTCATTTGCGAGCTTTATTTCATCAAAACCTAATTCATGACCTGGTTCAAGCAATGGCATTTGCTTTTTCAATCGGTAAATAAGTTTCAGATAAACCTTACCGGTACTCGGAACCTGCAGCTTCAACTCCACCACCGCATCGCTATGGGGTGCTGCAACAACATTTACCAGCTTTCCTTTTTCCACTGTTATTCCATCCTGTGTCATTTCATAGAAAATATCCACATAATTATTCAAATCATCAAAATCCATATAATTGTGAAGAACTATCTGTCCGTTTTTCCAGTCATACGACACAACCCTAACCGGACGATAGACATTTTTATATTCCAGCAGTCCCGTATGCGGTGTACGATCCGGATAGACAAGTCCGTCCATACAGAAATTGCCATCATGAATGGCTTCTCCATGATCCCCACCGTAATAATATCTTGTCTTTCCATTTTCTGCCGTTCCATGTGCGATTGCATGATCACACCACTCCCATACAAAACCTCCACACATACGGTCATCCTTATGAATCATCTGAAAATAATCTTCAAAATCTCCTGGTCCATTTCCCATACTGTGGCAGTATTCCACCAGCAGAAACGGTTTGCTTCCATCATTTTTCAGATAATCTTCTATCTCCTGCAGTGATGGATACATCCGGCTGTAAAGATCCAGATTGTCATAATCATAGGTAATATCATAATTACGGTATCTTGCACTTTCGTACTGTGTGATCCTATCCGGATCAAAATTCTTTGTCCAGGCAAGTGCCTTTTCAAAATTGCATCCATATGCACTTTCATTTCCCATAGACCACATTACAATGCAGGGACGGTTTTTGTCCCTCTGTACCATAAGCCGGACACGATCCACAATTGCCTTTTCCCATGCCGGATCATCTGCAATCTTTTCATTCCAACGGCGAAAACGGTTCTGGTCTGTGTCCTCCTTCCGGTACAGCATAAATGGTCCATGTGCCTCAATATCTGCCTCGTCAATCACCATAAATCCATATTCATCGCACATCTGATAAAAATATGGTGCATTTGGATAATGACTGGAACGAATAGCATTAAAGTTATGCTGCTTCATCAGCATCAGATCCTTTTTAATCTGCCGGACATCGATTACAAATCCTGTCTCCGGATCAGAATCATGGCGGTTGACTCCGCGGAATTTAATCTTTTCTCCATTGAAATAAACAACCTTGTCCCTAATTTCAATCGTCCGAAAGCCAATCCGATCCACAATCACTTCATCCGGCATTGTCAAAATAATCTGATACAAATAAGGATTCTCTGCATTCCATAAAACCGGATTTAACACAGTCAGTTCTAATACACCATCCTCCGCTGCTTCCCCTCTTGCTACGACTGCTCCATATTTATCTTCTATAGTAACTTTCGTTTCCACTGGTTCTGAAAAATACATATCCAATTTCACAGTAACTCTGTCTTTTTCTACATCTGTCGTAATGTGATAATCTCTGATTGTCTTTTCCGGTCTTTTCAATAAATAAACATCTCTGAAAATACCACTCATCCTAAACTTATCCTGATCCTCCAAATACGACCCATCACACCATTTGAGCACCAGAACCGCTAATGTATTTTCCCCTTCATTCAACAAATCTGTTACATCAAATTCACTGGTAGCGTGAGATACCTGGCTATATCCGGCATAAACACCATTTACCCATACATAAAAACAACTATCGACACCCTCAAAATTCAGAAATGCTTTTGATGCCTTTTTTTCTCTGTTATATTCAAAGTTATGAACATATGCTCCACATGGAATATCCTGTGGCACATATGGTGGATCAAATGGAAACGGATAACGAATATTCGTATATTGATGCGTGTCATAACCATCCATCTGCCATACACCCGGAACAGTCACATGATCAAATCCTGAAACATCATAACCTTTCTCGTAAAATGATTCCTTCACATCATAAATGCTGTTATAATACTGAAACTTCCACTCTCCGCTTAACATCTGAAAACGATCTGAGTTTTCCCTATGCTCCACCAGATCATCCATACGAACTGATGCCGGAATGTAATATGCCCTCGCCGGCATCGTCTTGTCGTGCATAACATTCAAATCTTCATAAAAGCGTGGTACAATCATTGCAAAAACCTCCCTATAACATATATTTTTTTATTCACTGCAATACGCAGTCAATATAATTTCGTCTGCGTGTCATTATATTCCGTCCTTGTATTACCTTGAAACCATCATACAGTTTTACAAAAAAAATGTCCATAAACAGAAATAGACAAAACATGCACAAAATGATACACTAAAACTATATGAGCGCAGCTCTCACCGAAAAACCGTAGGTTTTGAGGTGGCATTCACTTTATAACTTCTGTTCACCATTGACTGCTTACAGTCAGATATTTCACTTTCCAAAGGAGAATTCAAAATGTATATAAATTCCGGTTATCACAACCACTCCCTTATAGACTTCAAAGATAAAAGCCGACCACTTATTGTAGGAAGCTGTGGCACCTATCGTCTATCCTCACACCCAAAACTTCCAACTTATCGTCCCAGAGGAAGACTTGACTTTCAAATCATCTATATAGCTGCCGGACGAGCTCATTTTCATTTTGACAACACCGATGACGATACTGTCATTACGGCAGGAAACATCGTACTTTACCGCCCCAAGGAATTTCAGAAATATGAATACTATGGCATTGATAAAACAGAAGTTTACTGGGTGCATTTTACCGGAAGTGATGTAAAGAACATTTTAAGAAGTTATGGTTTTCCGAATGACCAGCGTATCTTCCATGTTGGAACATCACTGGAATACGAGCGTATTTTCAAACGGATTATTTTAGAATTACAAAGATGCCAGGATAACTATGAAGAAATGCTGACACTATTGCTGCGTCATTTACTGATTGTCTTTCACCGGGAACTTAACAGCAAATATGTCCTTAAAAATGAGTACCTAGATCATGAAATGGATACTGCTGCGTCCTATTTTAACGAAAACTATAACCGTGATATCAAAATCGAAGAATATGCTGCTTCCAGAGGAATGAGTGTCAGTTGGTTTATTCGGAATTTCAAAAAATCTACCGGTACAACACCTATGCAGTTTATCACCTCCATCCGAATCACTAATGCCCAGATGTTATTGGAAACCACAAATTATGCCGTAAATGAAATTGCACGCATTGTCGGTTACGATAACCCACTGTATTTCAGTCGGCTGTTTCATAAACAAAAGGGCTGTTCGCCATCCGAATATCGAAAACTTTTAAAATGAACCAACAAAAAAACACCTCCTACCGGTTAGCCCCGGCAAGAGGTGTAAAAGGATGTTTGTATTCAATTTTCACAAATTTACAAAGTGCTTCCATTGCAAGCATCCGGATTTTGAAATTAATATCTCTTAATCTTGACCTTCTTAGAAAGTCCTTTCGCACGAAGCAGCTTCTTATATGCCTTGTACTCACTCTTTGGCACTTGCACGACAACCTTTTTGCCAACACTGCGAAATGCTCCTTTGGCGACTGACTTCTTCGTCAGTTTCTTTGTCTTGATTACGATTTTCTTTAACTTCTTACATCCGGCAAATGCATCTTTGCCAATCTTTATCACATTCTTTCCTATGATAACGCTTACAAGCTTAGTACACTTTGCAAAGGCATTTTTGCCGATGGAAACGATGTTATTTCCAATCACGACTTTTGTAATCTTTTTATTATTCTTAAAGGCATTGTCGGCGATGGATGTTACTCTATAAGATACTCCATCAACCTTAACCTTTGCCGGAATGGTAACCGTTCCTTTTGCAGTACTCTTTGGAGCAGTGTACTGTACTGTCGGTGTTTTGCCCTTGCCACTCGTAACTATGTAAGTCGAACCATCGTTGCCCTTTATCTTCGTACCTTTTTTTGGTACAGACGGCTTATCGGTTGTTCCCGATGATGTACCGCCACCAGATGTACCATCACTTGATGAGCCTCCACTTGAGGCACCGCCACTGGATGAAGAACCACCTCCTGACGATGAACCACCTCCTGTAGCTGGAATGATAATGCTTGACTTATCGGTAATCTCCGTCTTCGCCGCATTATCCGCAAAGTACTTGCCGCAGCCTGCATTCTCACATACATAGTATGCTATATTGCCTGCCACAGTCGCTGTCGCATCCTTTGCTGCTACTTCTCTTAACAGATGACCCGGATGCGTGATCACAGATCCTTTGGTCACTAATACGGTACAGTCCTTACAATAGACATCGCCACTGTATCCATCCTCGGTACAGGTAACTTCTTTCTTATCTCTCACTTCCGTATTCTTATGGTCACAGGAACTGCGAGTAATGGTGATTGTCACGCTCACATTCTCATAATTGCCCTTGTCTACTCCTGTATAAACTGCTGTTGCTGTCACAGCCACACCATCTGTAAGTTCTTTATCCTTGTCGGTGTCTGACCAGTTCCAGCCATCCGGAAGCGTGATGTCACCAACCTTCTTTGCACTGTGCGCCGGTGCCATCGCAGCTTCCGGCATGTTTGGAGCTTTCGCTGCCTTGTTGACCGTAAGACTGATTTTCATATCAACAGCATTATAATTATCTGTATCTGATGGTGTAAATGTCACATCATACTCTGTCTTTCCGCTGTCGGCTACTGTAGGCTTAATATTACTATTCTTCCATGCAAATGTTCCTGCTACCTCTGTTCCATCGACTGTTTTGTATGTTGCCTTGCCTCCTGTCAGGGTACTGTCAGAAAGCTTTTGTCCGTAAGTAAGTGCGGTTGCTGTCGACTTCTCCGCAATTACAGGTGTTGCCTTGGCTACTGTGATGGCTGCTTTTCCGGTAAGTTCTGCGTAATGCGTACCGTCTGCTGGCTTGAATACCCAGCCCGCCTGTGTGGTTCCGGCTACCGGTATCTCGTCCGGATTACTCCATGAAAGGATACCTTCTATCACATCATCTGTACCGGCTTCCACAAAAACGGTATTTCCGAGTGTCAGCTTTGAAATCTTTTCACCATAGATCAGCACATTGCTTCCATCTACGGATACGCTGTTTCCACTCTTAATCTCTACCGCCTTCTTATCAATACTACTAATCGTCAGCGTGTATCCAGCATTCTCATAGTTCTCCATTGAAGCTGTTACCGCGATAATTGCTGTCTTTCCAACCTTGGTCGAGTCTACCTGATTTACTTTATAGGTCAGATTTCCGGCTGTATCGACAGTTACCTCACTTAAAAGCTGCTCTGTATCTGTCTTTGCAACCGCATATGTTGTAATGCCCCTATCCGTTGGGAACTTTCCTGCAATATCCACACCGATTGTCTTGCCGGCTGAACCGGCTGAATATGCATAACTCTTTTCCTCACCAGCTATAGTCGGTGAAGCTGCTTTTTCAATCGTAAAATTTATCTCAATAAAAACTATGTTATCTCCTGTGCCTAATGTAAGCTTTGCTTTGTATGTACCAGCATTTTTCGGTGCTGTTGTACTGTAAGTAGATGGCGTGCCATTTGTTACCGTTGCATAGGTAATGGCATTTTCAGGAATTGTTTCTATACCCGTGTTGCCAGAGTCTATTGCTGTTCCGGCTTTCTTTTCTGTTCCATCATAGACAATTTTTTCATCTGATGTTGCTGCCGGCCGTGTAAGTTTTACGGTGTAAGTTGCACCACACTCGTTACAAGTTGCCTTAATAGCATTACCATTTTCTACAGGCTCATAAGCAAAAGAATGTTCTCCATATATTGACGTACTCTGATTGGAATATACCTTTGTTGAACTGCCCGGTTTTCCTTCACAGCCGTCATATTTATCTACCTGATAAACTTTTTTTGTAATATCAAGAACAGGATATGTATCACCATTTTCGCCAAGTGCCTGTCCCCAGATGGAGCCACTGTAAGTTACGGCATCTTCACCTTCACCTACTGTACAACCTTGTGAGAGGAGATACGCAACTTCACCGCTTGCAAATTGTGCGGTGGTTTTGCCGCCATTTTCATCTTCTGTGTCTGCGAGGTAATAGCAATTTTTGATTGGACCAAAATAGTATCCACATATACCGCTTATATCAGCAGATGAGCTAGTAGCAGTAACGGTTCCTATGTTATAACAGTTTGAAATTGGTGCAATACTACAGCCACACACACCACCTACAGAAGCTACTGAGCCGGTAGCGGTAACAGTTCCTGTGTTATAACAGTTTGTGACTGTGCCACCATTATTATATCCACATATACCGCCTACAGTAGCAGATGACTCAATAGCGGTAAGATTCCCTGCATTATAACAGTTTGTGATTGTGCCAGCATTGTTTCCGCACACACCGCCCACATGATCATTCCCTTTGAAATAGGAATCAACGACTCCAACATTTTTTATGTTGCCATCGGATTCTGAACTTCCGAATAATCCAATACATGTTGAATCACCATTAAAGTACAAACCACTTACGGTTTTATTATTTCCGTCAAACGTTCCTGAATACTGTGTTGTACGATTTCCCATCCAATCTGCAATCGGTGTCCAGGTTATAAAATCACTTCCGTTGGAAACGTTGCCCTCTGTATCGTATTGTAAGGAATCAAGAAGATTTTCATTTACTGTGATGTTGGCTGTCAGAATTGCATTGGCTAATGTGTTTTGTTCAACTCCATCAAGAGTGCCGTTTACAAGTCCTGCAAACCAGTACAGCTGACCTGCATTGCTGATTTCGTAAACAGCTTCTTTCGTGCCGTCATCGTCAATATCATATTTGTCAGTTGTTTCAACAGCAGACTGATATACGGTTGCATTGCATTTCGGGCAGTTTCCGAAACCGTTGCTGTTGAAAGTTATTTCAACCCCCTCATGCTTACACTCTTCCTCTTCCGTGGATTGCTGTTCAGTCTTTCCAGCACTATCATTTGCCTGCACTGCAATTTCTGAATCATTTTCCTCTGCTCCTGCCTGAATCGGTGCCACACCGACTACCATGCAGACAGATAGCATTACCGCCAGACCTCTTTTTATCCGGCATATCTTTTTTCTCATAGACTGCCTCCTTTCTTATATCTGTGGATTAAACTGCTTTTGGCTCGCAGCCGTATGGCAGTTCGTGTATCCTATCATCTGCGTCTATCTTATATTTCATTGATAGAAAATTCTCTATCTCAGAAAGTATTCTCCGACCTGTGCCTCCATTGCCTCTAAAGTGCTTCTGGTCTTATATACGCTTCCGCTTGTCACATGAATGTAACAGTCATTCACCGATGCCTTGATATATAGTATATCTGCGACATTGATTATCATATGCTTATGATTTACCTTAATTTCTAATGTTCTCTTAAACTGCATGATAACTATTACTCCTTGTGTCTGTTGAATTTGCTATTATTGTACTGTATTTATGGTGCTATGGCAATGGGAAGTTTCATCAACTCCTAAAACAATTCTTCTGTGTAGCCACGTCTTAATCCTCCAATCATATCTTATGTACTATTTATATTCTAGTGTACTGGCATGTTGCTATTTAGTTAAATGACACAGAATGAATTTTTCATTCTGTAAGGTGGAAGAATGAGCCGTAGCTGGCTACGGCAATTGATGACAACGCAGCAGATGAAAACTTATACAAGTTATTTGGCAAAATGTCAGTGATACAGTGCACTAGGATTCCGATAGAAGGGATACCTTTTAACGGGCTGTCTTGAAACTCCTTCCACAATGCGATTGCTTCCTGCACATCTTTGATCTCATCCAATGTCTCATAGATGGAGTTCTCCGGATCATCATAAACGCCACCGTCCAGTTCTGTGAAATCTGAATCATAGATTGTATAATCATATCCTTCCGTTGCATCCTGAATATAAATGTAACGGTCTGCGATGGAAAATGCTAGTTCGCTTTCCATAAAATAAGCCGCCTGCCTTCCATAAGAAGATACCGTTGTTTTTGCTGTTGTTGCGGCACTGACATTCACTGTATTCTGCGGCATCAAGCCACACAGCATAGATAATGCCAGCAATCCCGTAAGCATCTTCTTACATCTTTTCTTCACTTTTGATTTCATGATAAACCTCATTTCTACGCATATTTCTTTTTCCCTGCATCTTCTGCGTCAGGATGCAGACTGATTCGCTTATTTGTCCAGACTTTCATTCTGCCCTGTCCGGTGGCGGGCGGATAAGAAACTGCATTATTTTTCCTCCAATCAAAAAAGCAGGAAATGTATTATCTTTCTTACATACATTTCCTGCTTCATAAACAGTTGCTATATTTTATTTTTTCAATTCCATACAATACCAAACATTTCTACCGTTTAATTATCTATCAGAACAATATCTTTTCTCTGTATTTCATAACAACGATACAATCGATTTAATATTTGCATTTTGCTGGAACCTGACACTCCAATCGACTTTAAATCAATCATTTCATTCTCCATCTTAAGAAGGAACTGCTCCATATCCCCCCGCACTTCATCATCCAAATGTTTACTTTCCTGATCAAGTAATTGTGCCAGTCGAAAAACATCGTTTTTATGCTTTTTAATATTTCTGCTGTCCACTTTTTCTCCTTTCGCTTTGCGTTCTGTGAGATCCAGCCACGCTTTTGCCTTGAACGGTATCAGACATTCCGCACTCAACACAGAGATTCCATCTATCATCTTTTTACCGCTCTTTAACAATTTGTAATACGCCTCATTCAAAAGTATCGCAGAAAGACTTGATACTTCCTCCTCCATTGGCAATGGGGTGATTCTTGCATCGTCATCTAACAATATCATTTCCGGATTACGAGAAAAGATCTCAATCATGTAGGGATATTCTTTGCTTTTCGGATCAGTAAAACGATAGAATTGTGCTTCACCTGTACTTTTATTACAATGATCATATTCAGCCTCTTTGATAAATTCCCAAAAAGTTTCGCCAAATTCAGCTGTCAATGCCTCAACGATCAATACAAGGTCAATATCTTTTGTTGCCCGAAAAGGCAATTCTTCATTCTCCATAATCAGATCACATGCAGTGCCACCAATGATCACATACTGTTCTTCATAGCCTTGAAATCTTTTCTTAAAATTAGTAATTCCTCGAACCATCCTATCTCTCCCATTCTTTTCTTAACATTTCCTCTACCGCCTCTTCGATTCTTTCATCTGTACTATTCTCAAAAGAAAGTGCCACCGAAGCAGCATCCGCCATTCCATTCTGTGCAAACTGTTTTGGATCATAAGCCCACAGTTCAAGCCTGACTTGTTTCTCCGGATCCACCAATTCTTTTATAAGCAATGACCCGTCAAACTCTTTTTCATACACAGCGTAAGTGATAAGTCTGTCCGGATTCAGCATCGTCTTTTCAGACAGCACCGTCTCACCGGCTATCACCATGTTTGAATTTACAGCAGACTTTTCAATGTATCCATATCTGCGAACCGGTGAGGAAAGATATTTTTCTGCGTTTTTATACAATTCCCACCTGCTACACTGGGACTCTAATACAATTTTTACCCCCTCCTTTTTAACGAGAAGCAATCGAACCGCTTCTATTTGCTTTGTTGCTCGGCTCATCGTCATTGCACTAAACGGCAGTTCTTCTACTGATTCAGACATGTACATTCGTGCTTTGTTATGATACAAATAAAACAAAAATAACTGCTGTGTTGAAAACATAAATTTTTTCACTTTCGGAATTTCCTCTTTTTCATCGGTCAGATATGCTCCCATAAACGGCAGGTAAATCTGCTTAGATGTAACAAAAGGTATTCTATGCTCAATCAAACTTTTTCTTCTGTAATAAGATACAGCAGGAAGATTTAAAATAACAGGAACCGCATCTACTTTCTGTATTCTGCTGATCTGCTTTTTTAATGCCGGTATTGTCGCAAGTTCACTTGTTGGAGTGATCATAATGCATTTTTGTGCTTCAATGTACGCGGTTTGAAAATCATAATTTCCAGCAATATAAAGCGGCAATGATTCCTGCTTATTCCATACTTCATATCGAATCTGTATTCCAAATACCTCTGTGCACATTGTCATCGCCTCCGCTTTTTAACTTTATTTATTTTATTTTAACCTTTAATAAGTTATATGTCAATTATCAAAGTTAAATTTGATAATTTAATACTTAATGCGCATCAATGATATCCTTTGTTCTTAATGTTTCGATAATGCCCTGGGCTATGCTTCCACGAAAGCATTGCTTCTTTGGCACTTGTCTGTCCACACGCCATATTTTCTCCTAAAGATATGTTATTGACTACCAATGTATCGCCAAAAAAACTCTCCATATTAGTTGGAAGATTTTTATGTCTATCATAACCACTATTCTTTAAACGGTACAGGGCAAACCGATATAACTCATCTGACCATGTCAATGCCTTTGCACCTTTCTCCGCCCGGTACCGGTTCTGAATGGCAAAAGCTTTCTTTGCCTGTGACTCATAGCCATCCTGTCCCTTTCCGATCACCTTGATACGATAACGGTACACACGCACTTTTCTGTATTTTTTATACAGGCTGGCCGTCATTGCCGTTTTACCGCCTTTTCTTCATTTCATGACAATGTATTTTCTGCCTTTTGCTTTCGCTTTCAGCACCTTCCTGTTTTTAACACAAACTTTTACTTTGGAATATTTCTGCAGTTTCGTCGGTGTGCAGCGAAAAAAGGAAGAATCCCTGTTCAGATCGATCGTCATTTTTTTATAAATGACTTTCGTCTTTGCTTCTGCAACATTTTTCTGTGATGCCAATATCATCAGCACCAACATCATGAACACGCCTGTTTTTACTAATCTTTTCATATCATTCACGCTCCTTGCTGTACACTGGTCATGGAAAGATATTTCAATACATTGAAAAATGATCTTATATATCAGCATTATTATCGTACAGAGGATGAACTCTACACAGCAGTCGAAGAATTTGCGTATGTGCAATATAATCATGTACGACCGCATTCTTATAATAATTACAAAACACCTTATTAGGCACGCTACGGGGGTACATAACCCCTGTGGCAGAAATTAGGTCATAGTGTTACAAAAAAGCTTGACCACAACAATCTTTCTTAAATTCTTCCGAGTACTGTGTAGCCATGTCTTAATCCTCCAAGCTTTAACTTTAATAATAAATCTATATTAAGGATTATTCCATATCTAACTTGTACTATTTAAATTCTAACACCAAACCGCCTGTGCAGATTTCTGTGTAGATTTTCCTGCAGCCCTTCTCTGTGCTTTTTTGTATCGGTTTCGTTGTACTAAAGTCCGCATACCTCCCATTGCCACCCGACTGCTCTTTTGAACCGCCTCTCTGGATAAAGCAACTTGTGGCTCATCCGTATGAGCAAAGTCTCTTTCTTCATAAGCATTGTCTGCCACGCTGCTTCCAAGCAGCATCAGATGCATGGATTGCACCATAAGATCTTTTGTTTCATAAATAGAAAAAAGGACTCGTTCACTTTTGGATGAACTGCCCTTTTTCTTTCTTTTGGCTTTATTATGTTTTTCAATCCCCTTTTTCTTTACCCGGCTTTTCTTTTGATTTCTTGTTTTTTCTTCCTTCGCCATTGCTTTGGCTTTCTTTAACATTCGCTGTCTGGAACGGTAATCCAGACTCCCAAATACTCTCTTTGCCGGCTCACTCAAGGATTCAATGACCTCTCTGTCGAGCTGATCCATTGATCACCACCTCCGATTTCTCATCATAGGACCTCGTGGGATTTTCAATTTTCTGTTGAATAGTCTGTGGAAATGTGATATATTGATATTAGAAAAGGAAAGCACCCACTCCAAAGTGGATGCTCCCGGTTAGACTAAGTGTTCTTACGAACACCGCCTATCCTGTTGGCCGACAGGATAGGCATTTTTATTTTCGCTTGTTTCTCTTGTCGAGAAAGGCAAGCAACGCTATAACAAGACTACCGAAGGCACATAACAATGTCAGTATGCCCAGGAAAATCGAAAGGATTTCAAAAGCTGTCATTGGCGCCACCTCCCTTCCTATGTATTCCGGCAAGCCGGTCATTGGTGTTGGGAGGCTACCACCCTGTCATGGGTACTTTCCTATGGCTTTCGCCATGCTACTAATATATCATTTTTCCTGTCACAATTCAACGATTTTCGTCAATTCACTTATCCTTATTATGATTCATTTATGATAATGCCCTAATATACCACAAAGGAAAATGTCCCAAATTATCACAATAAGTTATAATACTTCCATCACATGATGGAGGTGAACATTATCAGAAAGGTAAATTTATCAATGGATGAACAGAA